>Ga0208245_1000093_pt1 | contig 96277 bp, 82 predicted proteins | sample RifOxyC1_FD_184035 | JGI IMG/M metagenome (GOLD analysis project Ga0208245, IMG submission 184035) | Soil microbial communities from Rifle, Colorado - Rifle Oxygen_injection C1 (SPAdes) | ecosystem: Environmental > Terrestrial > Deep subsurface > Rock core/Sediment | place: Rifle, Colorado... | reverse complement strand
AGTGAGTATTATACTCACTACATGTGGAAGGATGTCAAGTAAAAAAAACTGATCGTGAAATTTAATTTGTCATTGGAGAAATTATGATCTTTATGAGGTTTTCAAATTGTAGTGAGCAAAATCCAGGCCAAAGTCAGGTTTAAATTACGCTAACTTAATAAAATAAAAAATTTACCCTGGGTACAACTAAGATGGAATGCAAAGTTTTGCGTTTTTAACAACTGTAATATTTTAACGGCTCACATAAAATCACTAGGATTGTAAGTGGTCGGTGGCCACAATCGCTGGCGGATAATGAGCAATGCTCGGAAAGGCGAGCTTTTGTGAACAGTCGCGTTAAAAGACAGTCTCCCAACCTTAATATTTTATGATGGACGAAAGATCAATTTAAAGATAAAATGAGGGTAAGATAAATTCTTATCCGGGAGAATATATGCCATCAGCTAAAACAATCACAATTTCACTGCCTGTTGCAATGGCCAAGGAAATGAGTGTCGTTGCTCGGGAAGAACATCGAACACTTTCAGAGCTTCTTCGAGAGGCATTTCGCCAATATAATGCCCAACGGCGATTGAAAAGTGTAGCGGCCAAAGGACGCAAACAAGCGAAGAAGTTAGGACTTACGGAAAAAGATTTTGGTGGGCCTTTTGAAAAGTAAGTCGTCTAATTCAGAGCTGATTGTTTGTTTAGATGCCAACGTAATTATTTCAGCAATCGCGTTTAAAGGTAGGCCGTATGATGTAGTTAATGCGGCCCTTTCGCGGGACTATTCGTTGGTGCTTGGAACAAATATTATTGAAGAGGTGCAGATAAATCTGTTACAAAAATTAAAGCTAAGTAGGGGAGATGTTGATGCTGTATTAGATGAGTTATTGGCGGTAGCTTCAATTTATTCTCCTAGTGGGCAGTACAAAATTATTGAGCATAAAAAAGATAACCAAGTTTTGGATGTGGCGTTAACGGCACAATGTGATGTGTTGGTTACTGGCGATAAGCGACATTTGCTTCCTCTAGATAAAGTTGGCAATTTAGTCATTGAATCTCCCTCTAGATTTTTAGCGCGTCTGGCACACTTTATAAAGACCACCTAGTAAAGTTAGATAAGCATTTTCGTGTGGGACTTTGTGTGGGAATGTAGGCGAAAATTGGCAAAAATGAGAGAAAATAGACGAAAAGAAATGAACCTAAAAAGTTAAGTTAAGTTGTTAATAATAAAAATAAAATCAGTAAAAATAAGGTCTTGCTATTTTTCTGAAAAATTGGCCTTGTGACTTCCCTACCGGTATCGACGCTGTATCCAGGCCCGCGATCAAAACTTCTGAATTATAAAATTCCCTTTGAGATCATGAAATAAAAAGAAACGTAAAAAAGAGAAGGCAAGAAAAGGTATGACGTACCTTTTAAATTGCTATACTGTAAAACTCCACCACAAAAATCATGGAGTGAAATTATATGAATAATGGGGTATCCGATTTAAAAATCAATGAAACGATCAATGAGCTGGCAGCAACGCTGAATAGTTCATCCAAAACAATAGCAGCAAAAGGTATAAAACATGCAGGCTCACTTTGGAGAAAAGAGGATGGCTCAGAAGATGAGTTTAAACTATTTTGTATTAAATATTTTGTTTCTGACAGCAGCGAAAAAGCAGAAGTCTTTAATAAGGCCTGCAAGAATTTTGAATCGCTTTTTGGCCACTTCTCGCAATTATCTCTTGAACTTCGTGAAAATATCGATTTAGATCGTGGCCCGCTACACTACATTGACGAGATGTTCGGATCTTATAGCGTTGGAGCGCATTTTAGTGATGATTTTTTTAGTAATAAAATTGCCTTTATTATCGCTCTGAATTTCCCTTACTATTCGCTAACAGAAAAAAATGAGTTAGGAAAAAACTGGAGTGCAAAAGATTGGGCTTATGCTCGACTTGGAGATTTTTTTATCAATCGTATTCCGGCAGAATTGCAGCAAAAGGCCACTGCGGTTTCCAGTAAGGCCGGACTCTACGTCTCTGAATATAATATTTATATGGGGAAAATAACTACCGATAACGATAAGCAATTGTTCCCAATCGACATGGTCTTACTTTCTCACTGGAATCTTAGAGATGAATTAAAATCAAATTATGGAAATAAAGAAGATGGAATTGAAAAGCAAAAAACTATTTATGAGATTATGAAGCGTATTATTGCTCAGGAAATCCCACAAAAAGTAATCAACTGTGGTGAATATTTTTGGAATCCTTTCAGCAATAAAACTTTTAAAGATGGACGCGAAGTTAGCTTAACTGCTGAGGCCGATACTCGCTATCAGCATATTCTCAACAACTTTCACGCAATGAAAGCGATCGACTCTTATACCCCAGAAATGAATACATATATTATGAGAACATTTGCCGGGGAGATGGAGATACCTCAAATTGAGGTGGAAAATATTTTTGATGAATATCTCCGTGCACCACTTTTAAAAAAACTTGCTGAATTAATCAAACAACGCCTTGGCAGAGATCTTTTGGCATATGATATCTGGTACGATGGTTTTAAGGCCAGATCATCAATCTCAGAAGAAAAATTGAACGCTATTACCCAAAAACTTTATCCCAACACAGCTGCCTATGAAAAAGACATGGCAAAAACTCTCGAAAAATTAGGATTCGCACAAGAAAATGCCCAAAACATATCTTCATTTATCGCAGTAGATGCTGCACGCGGTTCTGGACATGCCTGGGGTGCTCAGATGCGTACAGCGAAAGCACATCTTCGAACAAGGATTGGTGCCGCTGGTATGAGCTACAAAGGATACAACATTGCTACTCATGAGTTTGGCCACAATGTTGAACAGACCATTTCGCTTCACCAGACTCCCTATTATACACTCAATGGAGTGCCGAATACTGCTTTTACGGAGGCACTTGCGTTCTTATTTCAAAAGCGTGATCTAGAGATTCTTGGTATCAATAATAGCGACAAACAAGTTGATAATTTTAAAATTCTAGACATTTGTTGGCACACTTTTGAAATGATGGGCGTGTCTATGGTGGATATGGGAATTTGGAAATGGATGTATGAAAATCCACAAGCGACTCCTACCCAACTGAAAACCCAGACGATCAATATTGCAAAAAATATTTGGAATAAGTATTTTTCAGCGATTTATGGTTCAAAAGATGAGCCAATTCTTGCGATATACTCACACATGATTAATTCTCCACTATATCTTTCCAACTACTCTTTTGGTTCTCTCATCGAATTCCAACTAGGACAATATTTAAAGGGGAAAGACTTTGGTAAAGAGGTAGAACGAATTTGGAGTTTAGGTAGATTGACGCCTAGACATTGGATGCAAAAGGCCGTTGGCCAAGATCTACTTTCGAAACCATTATTGGAAGCGGCAGAAGAGGCGCTTAAGAACATTTAATTTTTCTTGATCGTCTAAAATTAATAATTCATCCCTAATTCGATTCACCCGAGACAATCCCTTTGTCAGATACGATAACAACTTTTGAACGAATGTGGATAGTAGATTTGATTTTTTTATCTAAGTTGGGTGTTGGTCAAACACCTAGCACTGTCTCTCTTCAATGATTTCTAAAAAATCTTTTCTCTCCATCTCGTTGAGTCTTGAGAGGCCCCAGTCATCAATGATTAGCAAATCAACTTTATTATCCTTTACAAAGACCAGCTTAGCTTTCAGGTAAAGGCTAAGTGGCAAGTGAATGGAAAATTTGTAGATGATCCGACACTTGAAACAGATGAATCGGAAATAACTCTAAATTAGTGATTGGGATGCGGGGAAAAGCGCTACCTGGCTAAATTTAAACTATTAGGCAACTGACTTTGTTCTATTTCTAGATGAAGGACGTCTTGAATAAGAGTGTTTTACTTTCAGCTGGGGTGTTATTTCATCATGACAGCTTGAAATTTTGATAATTATTTGTCAGGGGGACATGGCGCGAATTTGTAATATTGGTTTTGTGATTAGATATCAATAAACATTAGATTCATATAAATTGACCAGAACTTATCCCATGCGGCCAAGTAGTCGCTGTCAGACCATTTCATTTTTAGCCCTGTTCTTTTTACGCCTTTGGGAAGCTTTAATTTCGAAATGTTTTTCGTTTTTTTCAATATATATTCAAACTGAAGTGGAGTTTGAAATGTAAGTGGTTTTATTTTTTTTCGATTGGAGAAGGATGTTTTAACGCTTTTAAAAATTTCCATTTCACATTCACCCAAATTCCGGAGCGCAACTCTACCATCCTTTAATTTTTCTTTTGTGGCAATTCCATGGATTCCTTTTATGAATTTTTTTGCCTCTTTGATTGCCTCCGTATCACCTGATATGGCGATTGTTGGTATATTGAAATACCCCGCGACTCCCGCAATCATGGCAATTTCGCCGACTTCTGTTGAGTTAATTGTAACTTTTTTATTTTTACCTCCATCAACAGTGTGAGATGCAAAACCGATCTTATTACTTTCCATTGGATGAAAGCCGATTAAGACCACTGCCCCAATGTCGTAATTTTGGTAGATATCTTTTACGGTATCTAATGTGTGCATGTTGGAATTACAACTATGAGGAAGGAGTTTGTTCACTATATGCATTAGATACTTATCGTCAGTATTTTTTCCAGAGTTGTGTGCATCGCACAGGTATATCTTTTTTGCTCCTGCAGCTATGGCACCGGCAGCAGCCGAATTTATTTCCTTTGTTAATAATTTTCTCCCATACACTTCCCACTCTTCTGATGAACCATTTTGTAATCTCATATCGGCAATTCCCATGGTTCCTTCCATATCAGCAATTATAAGTAAATTGTTTTTTGATTTCATAAATCCAACCTTTCTGTCCAAATGTTAGCGGCCAATTAATCTAAAGATAAAAAATTAATAATAGGTTCTATAATTATGTTTGCTCTTATACCAAAAGGAACTGCTCAATACTTTCTTAATTTAACATCCTGTAATTATTTCATAATCAGGGAATTAAAATATCGCAGTGGTATACTTACAGGTACATTTTTAAGACGACAAGCCAAGGGCGTAAGAAGGACTACTACCACAGAAGCGTTTTACTTTTGATCCGTATGTTATTACACGGCCAAGCTAGTAAAGTAATTGCGTAACGATCTGCTCTAATTAACGTTTTTTTTGCTAATTATGTGTTGCCATCAGAGTTTTTAAAGATAGACAAAGAGGGTAATAAATTCTCTATTTTATAATCACTTTGAATAGTATAAAGTGCTAGTATGCTTAAACTGCCCAAGATGCACATTGCAACTCTCACTTTATCTCTTTTGTTTCTTTTGAAATACCATTCTCTTCAGGCAGAGTGTCTAAAAAATATACCTGCTCTTACAATTGAGGAGGTTTTGATATCAACTGATCTCGAAAAACTTGAAAAGCTAATTGCTAAAATTAATGAAAAAATCTTAGAACTAAAAACGAGTGAAGTTGAACAAGAATTAACGAAATCAATAGAAGGTGGCCGTGAATTTAGTTGTGAAGAAAGAAAAATATATATAAAAGAAAAAATCGATACATCGCTTACACCTTTACAATTAATAAAAGACATTGCAAAAAATCCGCCACAAGTTTTATTTTTTGGTGATACTCATGACGTTATCGACTATGTAGCGTGGTTTACCGACATAGTGAAAGTTTATAAAAAAGAAAATCCCAAGCTTGATTGCCTTTTTGTAGAAGAGGCTCCAAAGCTTGAACAGCAAAAATTAATTATTTCAGCTAAGCGTTATTATGATAAAAACAAGGATATTGAAACGGCTGTCAAATCTTACGCCAAAGATCATAACTTGCCTTTTAAGTCATTTAAGTCATCCGCAAAGCCTGGTGATGCTTTCTCAATGACATTGGGTGATGATCTTTGGGTTAACTCATATGAGCTAGAAATGTATTTTTTACATAACATCAAAATAATTAATATAGATAATAGAACACATAATCGAGACCTCTTTATGTCTGAATATATAAGCTCTTTATTTTCAACAGGGCAATGTCACTATGCTATTTCAATGCTTGGTAAAGGACATCTCCGACAACAGAAATTTTTACTTAACAAAAATGGCATTACATCCAAAACTGTTGGCTTTCAAAACCTAAATGCTTATGAAAGAGAGATTGATTCATTTTTTCAAACACGTCTTCCAGATGGTACTCTTTCAAGACGAACTCATAAAGTGATAAGCTTTCTAGACTACGAAACTTGTCCCCCGTTCGATAAGAAGCCTAATCATGCTTTTGCTGTAAAAAGTAACGAAGATGGGCCAAGAGTTAATTTAAATGATGATTTTAAATTTCGTTGGAATTCTTTTGATGCACAAATAATAGGTCCGGTTTTTCCAACGGGTCCAAGCAATGAATCATTTGAACATAATGCAAGAATTATGGATCAAAAAGAATAACATGTTTTAAATCTTGATCGATGGATATAACTTGTCTCATCTTTAGTAAGTTTATTTGTATGTTATAACCAGCATACCCGAGTAAACCTCCATCTATTTAGGGTGTGACATTAGAGAAGTAAGAAAATGCATCAACAAAACCTTTCTACCTTCACTAAATCCGTTATATGCGCTATATAGCGTAAATAACCAATAACTTCAGAAGGCCTAACATGAACGAAGAATCTAAACGCTGCACATTTGCCATCATTTCTCACCCCGATGCAGGAAAAACAACCATGACGGAAAAGCTATTATGGTTTGGAAACGTCATTCGCAGCACCGGAATGGTAAAGTCTAAAACTGGAAACTATGCCACTTCTGATTGGATGGAATTAGAAAAACAACGAGGCATCTCCATTACCTCTTCAGTCATGTCTTTTCCCTACAAAGATCGCGCCATGCACCTCCTTGATACCCCCGGACACAAAGATTTTTCCGAGGATACTTACCGTACTCTAACGGCCGTCGAATCCGTGTTGATGATGATCGATTCTGCCAAGGGCGTGGAGGCGCAAACTATAAAGCTAATGGAGGTTTGTCGTTTGCGAGATACTCCGATAGTAACCTTTATGAATAAGTTCGATCGCGACTCTCTCGATCCTTTTGCGTTAATCGATAACGTTGAATCTATTCTTTCCATTCAGTGTATCCCTATGACTTGGCCAATCGGTGATGGTGTAAACTTTAAGGGGGTCTACGACATGGCCACGGCACAAATCAGAAGTTTTAAAGAGAGTGCTGACCCAACAAGTCCAACTATTATTGATGCTTCTGATTTAAACTCTCCCGATCTGCGGGCCTTTATTGGAGATACTCTGCTGCAGAAATTAAAAGATGATCTACATATGTTAGGGGAACTAGTTCCTCCGCTGGACATAAATGAATTTTTGGCCGGAATTCAAACGCCTCTTTTTTTTGGTTCAGCACTGCATACCTTTGGCATAAAAGAGACTCTGGATATGATCGCCACCAATGCTCCCGGCCCGGCCAAACGAGAGGTTAAGTTGGCACCCTATGATTCTTCTGCGCCTACCAGAATGATTTATCCCGAAGAGGAAAAATTCACCGGTTTCGTTTTTAAAATTCAGGCCAATATGGATAAAAAACACCGTGACCGCATGGCATTTTTAAGAGTTTGCTCTGGAAAATTCATGCGCGGACAAAAAATCTTTCACGTGCGCAGTGAAAAAGAGATCAAAATTTCCACTCCGATGATGTTACAGGCACAGCATCGAGAAATTTCAGAATACGCCTATCCTGGAGATATTATCGGATTGCACGATACTGGCAAATATCAAATTGGAGATACTTTTTCAGAAGGAGAAAAAATTCAATTTACCGGCATACCCAACTTTGCTCCAGAAATTTTTATGAAAGTCATGTTAAAAGATCCAATGAAAGGAAAGCAGCTTGAGACTGGATTAAAACAACTATCGGAGGAAGGAACCGTTCAGCTATTTACTCGTCTCAACATCAACGAGAAAGTGTTGGGGGCCGTTGGGATGTTGCAATTTGAAGTAGTAAAATTTCGCCTTGAAGATGAATATGGTGTATTGGCCGACTATCAACAACACAATTTTGTGGGAGTAAGATGGTTAAAATTTGTGGATGATAAGCAAAAAAATAAATTTGTTAGCGATTACGGTAACAATATTGTCTATGATAATAAAAACCGCATCTGCTTTGCAGTAAAAAGCGAGTGGGATCTGAAATTGATTATGGAAAAAAATCCTACTATCCACTTTTATAAAAATTCTGATTACAAATAAACAATATCTAGCGGCCAGATCAACAATTTTTTGGCAATCTTGTCAATCGCCTTTACGATACAATCTTTCCTCGAAAGTGATGCGCCGTCTATATAATTATTAGATGTTAAATTATTCTACAAAAAAAAACTTCCCTTAGTATTTTGCTGTGCTAGCATTTCGATCACAAAATAAAATGACGCCGGATAATCCAATTTTGATATCTTCCTTTAGGCGCACACACCCGTAGGGAAAACGAATGTTAAATATCACTTTCGCACTGATTTTCTTCTTAAACTTGTTCACATCTCTATTTGCCGCTACCTCTTATAACTTTGGACAATTATATTTTTGGCCATACGAGGAGGAGGGTTGCAACAATACTAAAGATAAATTTTTGGCCAAAACTAGTTCCATACGCGCCGTCTCAAGAAGCATAAAAGGGCGCTACGAATGCAACGTAGTTGGTGGCCGCTGGGTAGATTATTTCACCGGCGAAGAACTAAATGATGCTAGAGAAATTACAGTTGCTCCAATAGTTCCGCTGCTTCATTTAAAACGCCTAGGGGTTAATTGGGATCTCTCAAAAATGATCAACTACGTGCATGACGAAAGTAATTTGATTATTTTCAAAAAGGGCTCTCAATCAGAAGCGGCATATCTTACCAACATTCAGCAAGTAAAATACATGCCAAAACCAGAAGTCAATCAATGCGAATTCCTTGGACGCTGGATGGACACTAAAATAAATTGGAATATTCCTTTTTTGAGTGGTGAAAAAGAAGACGTATCGCAAGCGGCACTAGACTGCTTGGCACGCATTCGCTTTAATCGGCAAGATACTTTTGGGCCATGGCTGGTAGCACCTGGACACGCTTGTCCTACTCGTGTCGAAGTGCTAAACAGAGACTCCTATGTAACTACCACCAGGGCCGGAGAAGAGATTGCGGCCAGCGGACAATGTGCTAACATTGTTTCTGGCAAGTGGTTTGACCCTTATACGGGAAATACTTTTACTACGGCAAAAGAGCTCGATATTGATCACGTTGTCCCACTAAAACAAACATATGAGGTTGGTGCTTGGAAATGGCCGGATTGGAAGCGAAAAGAATACGCCAACTATCAAGAAAACCCCTTTCACTTAATTGCGGTTGATCTTAGAGAAAACAGAAGCAAGGGCAGTCGTCATCCGGGGGAATATATGCCACCAAATAGGGCCTATCACTGCGAATATGTAGAAAACTGGATCGGCATTAAACTGCGCTGGGGACTTCCGATGGTAAGTAGTGAGAGTCAATTTCTTCTCTCCTTCATTAAAAGTTGTCATGGCCTAGATGTCCCTAAATACACCGCTATAATTCAAATGCTAAGCACGCAATAAACGATAATATCGTAGGCCATGAACTACGTTCTTTCGCTTAGATTACCAAAAGATTTTGGTCTTATATTTAAGTGCATTTTTTGCCCATTCGTTTAATTTTTTTATAATATATCCTATCAAATCTAACTTCTTTTTAAATTTCACCGAATAGGATCAAGACAATTACTGTTGGAACTTAAAATTTTCCAACACTATTTATACTTTAAGGAGTCCTGTTATGGAAACTACCATTACCGAGGTCGCAACCCAGAGTTCTCTATTAAAAGATGTCGCTGTCTTTATGGATGAAGGTGGGATTTTCATGTGGGTTATTCTCTTCGTTTGGGCCATCGGTGTTGCCATCAGCGTAGAGCGAATTAAATGCCTTTTTTCCAGCGCCTCTGATGGGGCCAGTTTAATGAACATAATAAAAAAACATGTTCTATTAAACGAAGTTCAAAAGGCAATTCAAGCATGCTCCAACACTAAGGCCATCTTGCCAAATATTTTACGCGCAGGACTGAAACGGGCCAATCAGACAAAAGAACAAATTCAAGATGCCGTAGAGGCCGGAATCTTAGAATTTGTACCCAAAGTAGAAAAACGAATGAACTATTTAGGTTTGGTGGCCAACCTATCTACCCTCTTTGGACTTCTTGGAACCATCCAAGGTTTAATTCAATCCTTTAGTGCGGTGGCCACTGCCGATCCATCCGAAAAATCTAAACTGTTGGCAATTGGTATTTCAACCGCCATGAATACAACCGCCTTAGGCCTTTTATCGGCCATCAGTATTATGGTTATTCACTCCATCCTCGCAAGCAAAGTTGAAACAATTATAAGTGAAGTAGAGGAGTTTTCGGTTAAACTAATCGATCTCTTGGGAACAAAAAAAATGCATTCCCTGAGTGTTGTTAATCAACCAATGCCAGCAGAAGATGCGATGTTGTCCGTCGATGATGCCTCCGGCATAATTCCACCGCCTGCGGCAAAAAATATCTCCGACGATTTAAATTTACCAGCTCCTCCTAAAGCGCCAGGTAAAAAGGATGATGCGGCGTAAAACTTAAGAGAGATTTTTAAAGTGGAGAGATAAATTGAAGAGAGTTCAAAGAAAAAATAAACCCGTTGACCGTCTAAACTTAACTTCTGTTTTGGACGCAATCTTCATCTTTATTTTCTTCCTACTACTTTCTGCGCAATTTATAAGCATATTTGAGTTAGAGTCCGAGGCACCTGCGGTAACGACACTTACTAACGAAAAGAAAGATGAAAAAAAACCTCTGAATTTAACTTTAGAAATACTACCAACACACATTATCGTAAAAACAGGAATGGAGGGCGTAGTATCAATGACAGTGGCAAAAGATAAGGAATATGATCTACCTCGTCTTAATGATTTTTTGCGAGAACTTAAAAAAAATAATTCCACCGAATCAACGGTGATCTTCAAACCTGAGGCAACTATTCCATACGATGACATAATTAAAATTATCGACATGGTCTCAGAGATACCGCGATCACAGGGAACAATCTCTATTTTGGATAAAAATGGGGCACCAATACAAACAAGGATTCTATTTAATAAGGTAGTTTTTGACACTGTAATATAAGGATGGATTGTGAGATCTGGCAGGTTTAAAAAAATTAAAAGAAATAATATGCAGGCCGCAGACTTGGATATTACCTCTTTGCTAGATATCATCACTATCCTTTTGGCCTTTTTGCTAAGAAACTATAATCCCTCTGATCTAGAAGTAAACCTGGTAAAAAATATTGACCCGCCAACTTCCGTTTCCGAACGCATTGGCTCCTCTTCTGTTGTCGTAATGGTTACCTCCGATAAGCTAGTGTACGTTGATGGTAAGGAAATTGGGAAACTAGATAATATGCAAGTTGAGCAAGGGCTTATGAGTCCACTGCTTGCTTCTCTTACAGAAATAAAAGAAAAATATGACAACGCAAGAAATATCGCCTCTGTTTCCCCTCCCTCGCAAGCAAGCATAACCGAAAATGCTCAACCCAAAGAGATGCGCAAAGTAAATATTTTGCTAGACAAAAGTCTGCCGTACAACGTCTTACGCCTAGTTATGCACACCGCGGCCACCGCGGGATATCCTGAATTTAAGTTGATCGTTAAAGGGATAAATCAATGATATGGCGAAGCATTATTTTTATATTCCTAACATCTTTTTTCCTCTCCACCACACAAAGTGAAGAGGCCAATTCTAATAAACGTCCTGATCCAGAAGAGACAAAAAGAGTAAAATTACTCAAACTTATTAATGAAGAAATTAAAACAATTACTACTGCCCGCAATTTAGGCCCACGCTTAAAAAACCGGCTGCTGGAATTGTACACCGAAAAATTGGCAATTATAAAAGAACGAGAAAATATCGCCTTTTTAAATGCTAATCCAAATGAGAGAACACGCTTAGGAAAAGCACACTACTTTCAAGAATCAACCAAGCTTTTTCAACAAACTTTTGACTATGGAAAAAATATCATACGTGATTTTCCAACTTATGTTGACATTGGCGAAGTTTACTACACCATGGCCCTAAACTCTCGCGATTATGGGGATGGAAAATTCACCGAGTATTTTTTAAATAAAACACTAGAGGCCTCAAAAAAAAGGCCTGATCTTCTCCATGATGCCAAAGTCTCTTTGGCCGAATACTACTACAACGGAAAGGAATATAAAGAGGCCATTCGCTACTACAACGATGTAATTAAAAATTTAGAAGACGACTGGTACAGTCGCCACCTCTACAATATGGCATGGTGCTATCTAAAAACTTCCGATCTGGAAAAAGCGATTAGTAATGTCGTATTGGCCTATGATGCTAGCAAAAATAAAAAATATCTCTCTATCGAAGATCAAATCTTAGAAAATGCTGGAACTTTTTATATCTATGGAAGCAAAGTAGCAGAGGGCGTGACCTTTTACATACAACGAGTAAAAGATCCTATCCAATTCCTGCTTAAGATGGCCCAAAGCACAACCGCCAAGGGAAGATTTGACGATAGTCACTTTATTATTCAAAAGGCCACCGCAGTAGCAATCGCGCAAAAAAATAAAATTGCGGAAGCCGCGATCTATCTTGATGCACTAGATATTTATCGTCAATTCGATAAAGAAGATCTCTACTTCAAGGCCGCAGCAGATATCTTCAAAGTAAATAGTCTAGCTCCTATCCTAGAAGAGCAACGTGCTCGTGCAGTCGAAACTATCAAATCCATGGCAGGAATAAAGCAAGTAAAACTGGCCAAAGATTCCAAACTGCATAATGCAGATTATAAAGAGAGTGACCTAAAAAGAGTTATGGACTATTTTCGCATTTTAAGTGGCCTTGATAGCAGCAACAAAGATGAATATCAATTTTATCAAGCAGAATCTCTCTTTTCCGTGGCACAATATGCTGAGGCCATCAAGTATTACATTAGCGGCCTAAATTTCTCTAAAAAAGTTGCTCCCAAAGATCGATTGCCACTGAAGCAAAAAATCTTAGACTCCATGCTAGGTACCATAGAGTACGCTAATCTTCCTAAAGCACAAACTGATCAATACTTGCTTTATGCTTATGGAAATTATGTTACCCTTTGGCCTAGACATGAACAGTCACGTAAAATTTATCCCAAACTATTCAACCTCAATATAGAGATAAAAGATCTAACTGAAGCTGTTTCAGTTTTACAAAAATATAATGCCAACTATCCTGAAGATATTGCTACTCATAAGGCAATGCTGGCCCAAGTTATTGATATCTATATTTCTAAAAAAGATGTCGAACGTCTAACCTTCTGGATCAAAAAGCTTAAAAGTGGCTATTTATCTTTTGACAAAAAGTATATCGATAAAGCGACTCTCATTCTAGGAGATATTCTTTTTGCCAGCTATCAAGCAATGGATACCGCTGGTAATAAAACTGGTGCCATTGCTGGTTATATGGCGCTGTTTAAAAACGAGGAATATCCCACTGAGATTAAGGCCAAAACTTCTTGGAACATTAGTGTCTTATATCTCGAACAACTAAATGTAGAAGAATCATACAAATGGCTGCTAATTGCGCTGGCCAAAAATCCTCCACAAGAAATTGAAAAACTCTACGATAAAATGGATGCCATGGCGGATCAATATTACCTTTTGCAAAACTTTGAAAAATATTTAAAAATTGCCAAAATTCTCTATCCAAGAGTTTGCAATACAACTCTGCCAATGAAAACCAAACTCTTTAAAAATATTGTTCAATTTAATTTACTAGAAAAAAATCCAACACAGGCCATTTCAGAATACAAAGATGCCAATAGATGCCGAATAAACAAAGAAGTTATTGATGAAATGGGAAATTTAATCATCACTATGCTTTATAAGCATAATGACTATAAAAACTTCTTTAACTTCTATGAGACCTTTCAAGATCGAAACGAATTTGCTGATACTTTTGCTCTAACCATTCTCGAAATTTATTGGGAGGCAGTGGCCCGCGAAGATCAGGCCATAGGCCAACGAGCGCTGGCAATAATTTCTAAAAATAAAAGCAGTGGTAACAACGAAAAACTTAAAATTAGTTCTGGCCCAATTTTTGATAATGAAGAATATAAAAAAGAACTTGCCGAAGTTAAACAAATTGTTCTTCGTGGCCATCGCCCTTTTGTAGAAGAAACTTTTAACAGTGAACTTGAAAATTTGTTAACGAAACTCAAGGCCATCACTGATCGTGGGATGAAAATTGTTGCAAAAAAACAACCAGAATCAACCATGATCACCTATCTTGGCCTTAGCAATTTATACAAACACATTGGCCAAATGCTACTCAACTTAACACCGGAAGGGGAAGATCTTCCGGAAGAATTTATTCAAGGGTTTAAAGATCAAATGAGTGGCATGGCAAAAGAGATTATGGCCAATGGCCAACAATATGAAAAAAACATTAAAAGTGGCATGAGCAAAAGTGATATCTTAACCATTTACAATGAGGAAATCTTAGGTAATCCAACTTTATTTGAAATTGTAAAAATCAAATATAAAGCAAAAAAATTAGCAATAACCGCTGATAGCGCAAGGGGTATTCAATGAAAATATCTCTGCTATTTAATACCTTGTTTATCTGCACGGCCTCCCTCATCTATCTATCCTCTTGTTCCTCAACTATTGGACTTGGTATTTCCGACAGTAAGTATGATGCCCTTTCAAATGAGTCTCTGCTTCGCTACAATGATGATCGTAAAAAAGTTATCTATAAAAACACTGATAGCTCCTTTCACAACGTCCTTTTGTGTCATGATAAAAAATTCACTGAAGGGATAGAGGGCCTAAAAAACAAATTCCCTATCGGCAAAAAAGATCCTGAATATTGGAATCAACTGGGAACCTGCTACTACTTAAAAGAAGATTACTTGAAGGCACAATTTTTTTACAATCTCTCTCTTGATGCCGCCAAAAAACAAGGCATCAGCTATCCACCGGCATATAACAATTTGGGAATAATTTCTATCAAACAAGGCCATCTTCAAGAAGGCCTTGAATTACTGAAAACCGCATCAGAAATGAGTCCATCATTGCTAACAGTAACTTTTAACTTATCGCAAATTTATCTACAATTTCACTTATATGATAAGGCCATTACTTTACTCGAAAAATTATATAATAGATCATCGAGTGATATTGATGTGCTGGCCTCGCTGGGTACTGGATATCTTCACAAAGGAGACAGTAAAAAGGCCATCTTCTTTTTTGAAAAAATTAATACTCCTTATCAGAAGAGGATTGATATCTCTACCACTTTTGCCTTGGCGTTATACGTTGAAAAAGATTTTAAACGAGCAAAAGATATTCTCTCCGCACATGATCGAACTCCTTTTGTCGAATATGAAGAACCTGCACTCCAATTGGCAAAACTTATAGATATGAGGCTTGAAGAAATACGCAAAAAAGAAGAAGAGGAAAAACGCAAGGCCCGGGAGGCACAGCAGAATAGTTCTAATGCTGCCAACTCTGCAAAGGCCAAGTGAGGTTTATATGCTTAATTTACAAAAAGAAATAAAACCCAAATGTCTTAAAATCTGTAGCTACACGAATGGAATTCTAACCAGAGAATACACTTTAGATAAAAAACGAATGCTGCTTGGCAGAGTTCCTTCTGCAGATATTTCTATAGACAGTCGTCATATCTCAAACTATCACGCTTTCATCACCCTAGATGAAAATGGTGGTGGAAAAGTAATTGATTTAGATAGTGCTAATGGCCTCTTTATAAATGGAGAAAAAAAATCCAACTGTTTTTTTTCTATTGGAGATACCCTACGTTTTGGCGATATTGAATTCCATGTTGCCGAACATGCGATTGCAACTGATGTCCAGGATGATGATGCCAAGGCAGTTGTAAAAATAGAAGAAACCGGAAAACACTATATTCCGGAATTAGTCCCCATTGATAAATTGGCCATCATCGATGGCGAATATTGTGACATTGAGTTTGATGAGAAGGAGAATTTTGTCGCTCAAAACACAATGGAGCTTTTAGATAAAAGCTTTGATTTCTCCGATTACGTTGATACCTCTGCTCCGATTGAATATATTCCAATTCTAAAAGAACACAAGCAACATGCCATAGAAGTTAGTATACTCTCCAATGGTAACATTATCTCTCTTGATTATTTCCCCGTAAAAAATCGAACATATTATATCTCAAGCGATACCGCTAATGATAGTACTGTGCTGCTAGATTGCCTGAATATCCATGGAAGAACTCCTTTTATTACCATAAAAAAAGATAGCATTAAACTTTTTAAAATTCATGGCCTGACGGCAAAAAACCTAATCACTGGCGAAGCAGACCCTTTTGCGGGTAACGAAGTCTTACAATGTCGTCCTGATGATGTAATCTCTTACGGAAATAAAACTGTACAAGTGGTAGTTAGGGTCGTTGGTTCACCTCCCACTCTTAAAGTAGCACCCTTTTTTGGCCGAGACCGAACCTTTAAACTGCATATGACCCTTTATGTTTCCCTTATAATGGCACTGGGAATGCTTCTACTTTTTGTGGATGTAAAAAATTACGAAACCCCTCCCGAAAAACAGGTAGCAGTAATCTACAAAGAAGCTGAAAAACCCAAAGAACAACAGATTCCAATGAACACTCAACCAAGCGAAGAGTTACAAAAAGTGGTTGAGCAACCACAACCGATAGAGCGGCCGGCCCCCAAACCGAAGGAAAAACCCGCACCTCCTTCCAAGGCACCAGAGGTGGTGGCAGAAGCAAAAGAAAAACCTATGAAGGCGTACTCTTTTAAAATGAATAAATCACTTTCCTCGCTATTTAACTCCAAAAATGTTGCCAAAGTCGATGTCAATCCCACGGCCAAAAAGATGTTAAATAATAATTTTTCTACTACTGATATTAACCTGAATAACAACAACTTAATTGATAGTAAAAATAAGGCGAAAATAGGGAAAATGGGTGATGACTATGTTGGCCGGTATGATAAATCCTCTGGAACCAAAGGCATTGCTTCTAAAAATGGTTTTGATACCGCCTATGTTGAACCCAAAACAGTTGTCCTTGGTTCTATGGACCCTGAGCTCTTACGTAAAATTTTGACTGAATATCTCCCTCAATTCAGACATTGTTACAATCAAGAATTGATGGAACACACTGAAGAAGTACAAGGAACTGTTGATCTTAATTTTACCATAGGCAAAGATGGTAGAGTTACAAGACTAGAACTGGGCTCCAAGGGAATGAAGTTTTCTTCCCGAGGAAAAGACTGTATGGCCGGAGTATTGAAGGCCATTGACTTTCCTCGGCCCAAGGGTGGTGGAGTTGTAGATGTAAGGCAGCCACTAAATTTTTCTTCGGAAAGGTCGAATAATTGATAAATAATACTAATGTGATTAAAATAAAATAGTTAATACTATATATAATATAACCTCGGCGAATAAAAAAGGATCTGACATGGGATATAGCAAAAAACCTCTAATTTTTATTATATTGGGAACACTCCTGATATTAGAACCAATATTTAAAATCTTATACTTTAAAGCAAACACCGAGTTTCCCTTCGAGGCCATCATTCGCAACTTAAGCGCCATGGAGGGATTTAAAAATATTTTTGACTTCTGGATACTCTTCCCGCTAGGCGGACTAGCACTTTTAAATATTAATCGCTTGACCTATTTTATCTTTTTCGGAGTGCAAATATACTCTATCTACTCTAGTTTAACCTATGAGCCATATACCTGGCCTTATGTGAATGCAACACCTCATTTCTTCTCCATGACGATGCTATTCTTCAATGTTATGATAATGCTCTACTTTCTTTTGCCCAGTGTACGAACACCCTTTTTCAATAAAAGATCTCGTTGGTGGGAGACTGCCACTCGCTATACCATCCATCACCCCTGCACAGTCAACATCATCGACGTTTGCGAACTGGCAGGCTGTGAAATTCTTAACATTTCCAAAACCGGTGCTTTAATATATGGGCCCAAAGAAATTTTTGACGAAAATTACATCGATTTATTATTTTCTCCATTGGAAGGAAAATTTAAATTCTCTCTTCGGGCAGAAGTAGTGGGTAAACATGAAGTGAACAATCGTGATGCCTATCGTCTACATTTTCACTTCGCCAGTATCTGGGAAAATATCTCGCTCAGAAGATATATAATGGCCGTCCATAAAAATCATGATGTCCCAAGGAGATAGATATTTATGAATATAGCTACTAACATTCGACTGCCACTTCTTTTCATTTTTTTGGGGATCATCCACCTACTCTTCCCCTGGATAATGCTCTACATCTTAAAAGAGACCTCGACACTAGATTGGGAAAACTTCATGACTCACGTGACTGCCAACACAAAAGGTATTTCGTGGTTTAATTTCTGGCTTCTCTATCCTCTGGCGGGAGCGGCAATAATTTTCGCCCACCGTTTTACTTATCCAATAGTAATTGGTGCACATCTCTACTCAATCTTCTCTTTTTTATTAAGCGAACATATCAATTGGGGATTTCTTACCACGCAAATAAATGTCTCTCCCCTATATATTGCCATCTTTGATATCGGAGTTATTCTATATTTTTTGGCACCAGATTCCGCTCGAGTATTTTTCATGGCCGGCTCGAGATGGTGGGACACCAAAACTAGATATGTGACGGAGATACCTTGTTCTGTTTTCTTAAACGAAATCCAGGAAATCAAAGGTTGCACCATCAGAAACATCTCACAGTCTGGCGTTTTTGTCATGGGAGATCTACCCAAAGTAAACTACATGAACAACGTGCTTCTAAAATTCTCCTTCCAATCAAAAAATTATAACTTCAAATGCGATATTGTCGGGAATCACACTACCAATAATGGCCTTGGACACGGATTAAAATTTATAGACAACTCTCTGGCCCAAAGTTGGCGACTAAGAATTCTTATTTGGAAAGTTAGTAAGAGTTCAGACGTAAAACAACGCTGGGAAGTTACCATTTAGCTATGCTTTAAAACTAACCACAAAAATAGTGAGAAATAATATGTCCGAAATAAAAAGAAAAATAATGGTAGTAGAAGATGAAGAGTCTATTCGCGAGATCTATGGCGACTATCTTTCTGAATATGATGTTGCCCTTTTTGCTAATGCTACTGACAGTTTAGCAAAAATTACAGAAGTAAATCCCGAACTATTGATTGTTGATTTAGGCCTTCCGGATATGGACGGAATCGTTTTTATTGAAAAGATCCGAGCAACTTTTTCACAAAAGCTTCCGGTCATAATAATTTCTGGCCGAATTGATATAGAATATTGCATTCAGGCCAATGGACAGGGAGTTACCGACCTCATAACCAAACCTTTCGATAAAACTCAACTCACAGATTTAGTCAAAAGAACTCTTCCTCCACTGGCCTAACTCTTAGGTATTTTATCTACATTGGCAACAACTTGATCAGCGTTACTAACAACTTCAATCGGAGCGTCTTCTTTTATATTCATAGTCTGCTTGAGTCGATCCTTATTTTCCTGTTCTTTGGTATTTGCCGCATTAACACAGCGACGCAATAGCTTTCGCTGATTCTCATCTACCGAGTGAATTAATCCTCTATAGGTATATTTGTAATCTTTATCAACAATTCGTAAGGTCCTTGCACGCATTTTGCTAGGAACAAGAGTAATATACATTGTGGTTGGAATATCTAGACGTATTACCGAGTAATATTCCAGTGGATAACGAGAACTAATGGCAACATCTACTTCTGAAAGGCCAGTTAAAAATATGTCATCCACTAAACTTCCAAAATATAAAGAATCTTCGCCAGAGATAAATATACTATCTTCTTGAAATGTTTTCTTACTAACCTTTAAGTACTTTGCAGGATCTTTGGCCTTTAATGACTTAATTACTTTATCAACATGCTGGTCCCGTTTTTTTTTGCTAATATTGAATTTATTATCACCTAGCTTATTCACCACTTCCGTACTAAGTGCAGCACTAATAGGAGTATAACCTTCATAGTTCATTGAGTCTTTAAGTGCTATCGGATCAATTGAGCTATTGAATGAAAAAATTTCTGCATCAATCTTATTCATTTTAAGTGTTTGCACAATTTCTTTAAAGACTTTTAAATCATTACTGCCACGAGGAATAAGTGGTAATCTATTCTTCTTTCGCAACTCATTCCTATGAGACCAGGGAGCTTCGGCCTTTTGTTTGGCCTCCTGAGCTAATACCTCATTTTTATCCTCATCATCAAAAACAAAAAATATTAGCTGCGGCCGATATTTTATAATCTCTTTTTCAGGATCAATTAAAGTCGACTGCACATTAATCACAAAGTTGTGATCTGCTAACATCGCTTTTTGCTTATACTCTAAACGGCGATCAATAACCATAACGCGAATTTCTTTTTGTGTTATATAATATGCCTGCTGCGTCTTTAGCCAAGTGGCCAGCGCTCGCTTAATATTAACACATCTCTCTTCTCGTTCTTTTTCTCGCCGCTCTTTTTCCGTGACTGCCTCATTTTTCAGTTCTTCTAATGGAGGAGCATACTCCCAGATTGCAACATAGTGATTACTACGCAATGGGTTGACGACAAATTCTTTTTTTATAGTAATAGAGACCCCTGTGTATGGTAAAGACTTTTCTGGAATAGCAAATCTTAATTCACAGCGATCCTTATCAACTAAGGCCACATCCGACTCAAACTCTACTGAGCCAACTAAAATCTTATTCACATTGGCCACATGAAAGGCCTTTATTTTAAATTCTAAATCTGCTCGCGCATATTTTGGTTCATTAACTTCTTCGGGACATAAAACTGCTAGCGCATCATAAACCAAACCATCCAGCTCAACTTGTTTAAAATGATTAAAATGAACGCCCGCATTTATTGCACGTCGCAAGCTAATGTTTCTATCATCTAATCCTAAAAGCCCAACGATAACAATGTGGCGAGTACTATTATCCATGCGCAGCAAGCGAATAAGTTCCAAATGCCTGACTGTATTAACCGAGTAGTCAACATATAGGATATCTATACATCTGCCACTAAGTTTAAAAAAAAGCTCTATGGGTGCTGCGGCCGGATCAAAAAAGGAGTCAAAAGAATATTTTAAATACTCATATTTCTTTTTAAAAAAATCTTGAATGTTCTGCCAGTAACGAAAATCATCACCAACATACACAACTATTTTTTCCATAATAATTTATTCTATAACTATCCTTCTTTGGAGTATATTATACTAGGACGTATAAAAATGTGTTACCGAATTATAAAACAAAGATAAAAATATGAAGTCAATCAACAGAGCGAATCTGTCATGTAATATCCATCGAGTTGTAATCAAGCTTGGTTCTCTGGCAGTAACCAAAGAAGATGGTGACATAAAACTTGATAACCTTAAAAGCTTTGTCGAAGATATTGCTGCTCTTAAAAAGTCAAATCCAAAAACGGAAATTGTTATCGTTACTTCCGGTGCCGTTAACGCTGGTAAGTCCTTCTTGGCACTTGACGATTTAACCTCCAATAAAGAGATGGCCATTAAACAGGCCGCGGCCGCAATTGGTCAACCGCTGCTAATGCATGTTTACTCCGAATTATTTAAAGGCCAGCAACTAACCGTGGCACAAATTCTTCTCATTCATGATGATATAAAAAACAAAGTGCGTTATCTCAATACGAAAAATTGCCTACAAAATTTAATGCAAAATAACATTATTCCCATTATTAACGAAAATGATACCGTTAGTTTCGAAGAAATCAGCGTTGGTGATAACGATAATCTTGCTATTATGATTGCAGAACTCATCAGTGCGGATTTGATCTTGTTTTTAACTGAGGCAGATGGACTTTTTACTAAAAACCCAAAGGAAGATGGGGCCAAAAAATTTGAAACTGTTGCTTTGGAATCATTCAATATTGATGAAATTGATCTTTCCACTAAAACTTCTGTGGGCAGAGGCGGAATGCGCTCAAAATTTGAGTCCATTCGCAAAGTCAACAAACTAGGAATTACCGTCATTATTGCTACCTATGAACGAGCAAGGCCAATCATGACGGCCATTACCTCCGAAGTTGGAACACTATTTCTTCCCTATCAGCAAAAAATTAAAAAACGTAAGTCTAGACTACTAACCACTTTAAAAAAACACAGCGCTATCATTATCGATGATGGTGCCTGGAAGGCCTTAAAATCTAATGCCTCTTTACTGGCCATCGGAATAAAAAATGTTCGTGGAGAATTTAAACGCGGTGATACGGTGGCCATTGAAATTAATAAAAACACCATCGCCAGTGGTTTGGTTGAATATGATAGTTTTGAGATAAAAAAAATAATGGGACAAAAAAGCAGTACTTTCAAAAACCTGCTAGAAACTTACCACTCTGACGTAATAATTCATAAAGACAACCTCATAATAATTGAATAATAAACAGCGAGAAATTATGGATATTTTACAACTAGCAAAAAAGGCCAAGGAAGCAGAAAATAAGTTACGCCACTTCTCTTCGCAAAACAAAACAGAGGCAATACTTTCTATTGCTGCTCACCTACAACAACGACTTGGTGAAATTATCGCTGCCAACAAACAAGATATTGAGACTGCCCAGGCCAACAATTTATCTTCGGCAATGATAGATCGCCTAACTCTCAATGAGCAACGAGTGATGGCCATGATTAATTCGGCAAAGGAAATTGCTAACCAAGAAGATCCGGCCTATAAAATTATCGATTCCATCACTCGCCCTAACGGCCTAGTGGTCAAAAAACAATTAGTCCCCATTGGCGTAGTTGCTATGATTTTTGAGAGTCGTCCCAACGTAGTCATCGATGCCGCGGCCTTGGCCATTCGCTCTTCTAATATTTTAATCTTAAAAGGAGGAAAAGAGGCCCACCATAGTAATAAGAAATTAGCAGAAATAGTCATTGATGCAATAACTCCTCATCTTTGCCCGAACGTGATAAATATGGTTAGTAGTAAAGAAGAAATCTCTCAACTTATTAAGCTCAATCAATATATCGATTTAATTATCCCGCGTGGTGGTGAAAAACTAGTGAATTTTATAATCCAAAATTCTAGCATCCCGGTTATTGCACATAACAAAGGCCTATGTCATACCTACATCCACTTTGATGCAGATTATGATTTAGCAGAAAAAATAGCTCTCAATGCTAAGGTACAAAGGCCTGGCGTATGCAATGCCACCGAAACTTTACTAATACATAATAAGTGGCCTTCCCCATACATATCACAAATCATCCAGGCCTTTCTTACTCATGAAGTAGAGATCCGCGGATGTCCCGCTATTCAAAAATATGATGTCAATATTAAGGCCGCTAGCGAAGACGATTGGAATACCGAGTATCTTAGTAAGATTTTATCTATCAAAATTGTCGATTCTTTAGAAAATGGCATCGCACATATTCAGAGATATGGCAGTAAGCATACCGAGGCATTTATTGGGAAAGAAAAAAATGCCATTGCCAAATTCCAACAAGAGATTGATGCTTCTTGTATTGTGATTAATAGTTCTACTCGCTTTAATGACGGCGGAGAACTCGGTCTCGGTGCAGAACTGGGTATTTCTACCAATAAACTACATGCCTATGGGCCAATGGGAGCACGCGAATTAACTATTCCACGTTTTGTGGTAATTGGACAAGGACAGATACGAAAATGAAAAAGCAAACTCTGATTTTTATTTTGGCAATTTTGTTAACTGCCATTTTATCAACTATCGCCAATGCCGTAGTTCCAAATGATCGCGACTATTTTTACTTTGAACGCGGCAACTACCAATACATTTTTCCCGAAGAACATAAAGATTTAGCATTCAAAATATCGCTGCTCAATGAGGAAATAACTAATCTGTATGAACAGGATTTTAATTGGCATCTTGATGGCCAAACCTCAATGGTGCTAACTTCCTCAAAAAATCAAATCGCCAACGCCTATGCCACTATTCTTCCATTCAACTTAACTACTTTTTTTGGTGGCGGCATTGAGTTAATTGATAACTTTGCGGAAAAATCTTGGGTAACAGGCCTATTAACTCACGAAACTGCCCACCTCTACCAACTTAATATAAAACGTGGACTGGCCCAAACGGCCCACTCCCTTTTTGGTAATCAACCCTTCATCTGGCCATTTATGAATCTCCCTTTCTTTTGGATTTTTCCCTCTCCAAATATGCTTCTTCCCAAGCTGATAATCGAAGGTAATGCCGTTTTACATGAATCTCGTTTTGGCAATGGTGGTCGCCTATATAGTGGCGAAGAAAACGCTCTTTTTTTCGCCACACTTCGCAGTGATATCATGGATAAAACCGGGATGATTAACTCACAACTAGAATTCCCTTATGATCATGGCAAATATCTCTTTGGTGGCCACTTTTTTCTATATCTGGCCAGTAAATATAGTGTGCAAAAAGTTGATGAAATTTTTTATCACCATGGAGATAATTACATAAATCCTCTAATTCTAAATGATGCGATAATTAAAGCATTAGGCCTAGACCTCTACGAACTACTCAACGATTTTTTGACCGAAAAAAAGATGCAGGCCATGGAACAAAAATATATATCTTCAGACACGGCAATACTTGCTACCACTATTTCCTACTCTCCAATGAACAAAGTTAATGGGCAAATTTTAGTTATGGCCAATAACGATGGCCGCTCTCCACTACAACTTTTAACCTACAACATAACTGATAGCTCTGTTGTAAAAAAAGAAATCGATCTTCCCGATGGAAAAGTCTTTATCGTTGATGGCCGGCCAGTTACCGCCACCGCCTCTTACATTGGAAAAAACAACACCATCGAATATTCATTATGGGAAGATGGGATGATCCCGCTCCCGGCCTTTAACTCCAAGGCAGTGCAAGATTTAAAAGGGCAAAAACTTCTTTATGTCGATGTTCCCACCTCATTTGACACCTATCACCTCTATCTAAATGATAAACTAATTGGCGAAACAAACTCTTCTGCATTATTAGACGAAAACGAAAATGCCTACTACTTCAAGCAAGAAGGCAATACTCGCTCACTATTTAAAAACGATACAACACTTTTTTCCTATGATGGATATTACGGTAAACTAGTAGAGATAACTAATGATAATATCTTCTTTATCGCCTCCAGCAAATTGGGCTCTTCTCTATTTAGATACTCTTTTGCCACAAAAAAAATAACTCGCGAATTACCATTTGATACCATTGTTGATGCCAAAGTGATTGCTACTAATAAATTTATCGTCACTGAAGTTACTGCCTCTGGTTATGAATATAAAGTAGTAAATTCATCTGAAGAGTCGATCGCCGAGACTCCTTTCTATCAACAACTTTCCATTGACACAAATCAACTAGAAACGCTGAACAAAAAAATTACTTCTCAAGATAATCCTCCTGAAATAAAAAAATACTCTCCTCTTGGCAATCTACGTTTTCAGGGTTGGAATTTATCTACCGTTCTTTCCAATAAGAATGCGCTCAGTTTTGCTATTGCTTCGGCCTGGACAGATCCTTTAGGACAAAATATTGTCTCTTTAAATCTAAATCGTGACAGTATTGACGAAAACAATAGTGCTAATGCTACTTACTACAATAGCAAATATCTACTCCACTGGGGAGTTGCTTCTACCTTCGAAAATAACTATTCAAATACTAATACTAATGATCTTCTTTTTTCTTTGTTGGCAGATCTACCATTTTTTCAAAGAGGAAATATTGGAGCATCCATTAATAGCAAGGCCAGTATTAACGCGCTAGATTCAGAAGATCGAAATTGGATTATTTCGACCTCTATTTTCAAAACAAAATCCTATCCACTCTCTCTCTTCCCATATCGCGATATAAAACTCACACTGGGCGCAGAACAAGTGGACAAAATTGAACAAAAATATTTTGCGGCCGGCCACCTTATTTACGACTTATACAAAGAAAATATTTTCTCCTTAGATTTTGAACTGCAAAAATCTAATCAAGATATTACCGAAACTGGTTATTATGAAAATACAATTCCTCACAACGAATATAGCATTTTCAATCCTGAGGCCAACAATCTCTTTTTGCGCACCGGAGTAATGTACCAATTAGTCATTAATCAGGGGATCTACTTTACAAAATTCCCAATAGGCCTACGACGCATTATCCCTTCTATTTTTACTTGCGGATATTTTGTTAACCCACTCGCCAAAAGTTATAACATCTTCACCGGCGGAGTCGGCCTTGATGGTGAATTTCTAATTGCTCACAATTTTCCGGCACTTCTGGGAGTAAAATTAACCCGCGAATATTCTTTGAATAATGAGCTATACGGAGAATTAACTTTCAAGACAAGTTTCTAGGCAGTAGGCCAGACCGAAAACACTACGCAATTACGCCCATGTTCTTTGGCCAAATAGAGATTTTTGTCCATCAATTCAACAAAGTACTTAAAGACATCTTCTCCCCATTCCATAGGGCGCAACTTTTCACTTTTAATACTAACGCCGCCTAAACTCGCGGTAACTCGCAACAACTCTGATTCATTTTTAATATTGGCCACCGAAGATTCTTCGATATTTGCCCGTAGTTTTTCCAAAACAATTTTAACTCCAATACCATCGGTCTGCGGTAAAATGATAACAAACTCTTCCCCCCCATAGCGAGCAATGAAGTCAACTGCTCGCAAAGTTCTTCGCAACACTTTAGACACATGCCTTAAAACTTCATCGCCTTGTTGATGCCCATAGGTATCATTAAATTTTTTAAAAAAATCAATATCCAAAATGATAATTCCAAATTCATATAAGTGTCGGCGAGCTCGCTCAAATTCTAAATGAAACCTCTCTTTAAAAGCTCTATAGTTTTTTAATCCGGTCATTGGATCAATGGTGGCCAACTTAAATAATTCATCCCTCTGCTTTTGCACAGAGTCTAACTCTTTTTCCGCCTGTGACTTATCTTCCAGCTCCCTGGCATACTTATCTTTCAAATTGATTTCCAAAGAAACATTGTGCAAATAAATAATCCACCGCTTGCGAAAACTTGGCGCTGTATAATCCGGCAAAATTAAAATTTGTAACGTGCCACTTTCTGAATTATGCGTAGTATAATTTGATTCAATTATCTGTGTCGGATTGTTATATCCGACCACCCCATCTTTCATACAAAATAAATTGGTATTCTCAAATAAAATTAAATCATAAATAAATGGGTTTTTAGTTAACAAGCGCTTTTGAGAGAACCCCAGTAAGTTTGCCGCGAAATCATTCCCATAATGGATTCGCTTTTTTTCATCGATAACAAGTATGGCAGATTGAAAATTGTTGAAATTGGAGTATTGATACAGATCGTGTAGTGGTAGAAATTTAGTATAAGAAGAAAAATCAACCAACGGAGTACTTTCACCCAAGCACCCTTCGCACTTTATTTTCTGATCAGACAACAGCATCTTAGTATCTAAGTCTATCTCTGAACTAACAACAAAGCGCTCACTGATTTTAGAGCACTTGTTACAACAATACGGAATATAAAAACTTTTAATAACAAAACTACTATCTAGTGCAGAGAAATCTAAAAGATTATATTTTTCTAAAAAAGAGAAACCAACATGAGAGGCAGACACCTGCCCTTTTGACTCGGCCATTAGTGATAGATATTTTTTTATAATAACGATTTCATCCATCGTCACAGTGCCAAGTTTTCGAAAATTTAAAACAATTCCATCGCTACCATCAATACGATCCAGTCGATGATAAAGTTCTAAAAAATCAGAAACATTAGAGATAGAAAGCTCATCCATGCAAAATATTATCCCATAAAAAAAGAATTATCATAAAATTTTTGCAACTAGGAAAAAATGGACAGTATATTTAATATGAAATATTAAGTAGAATTCCACTTGTTATAAGCAATTACAATGACAACAAAGGCAACAAAAACACCAAGGAGATTTTTATTATGAAGAATTTTTTAATTATTGCAAACACCCTACTAGCACTATCAACAATTACCTCATGCGCTAATGCCGATAGGTTGACTGATACCGCTAGAGAGATAAAAATTGCAGAAAAACGCAGTATCAGCAACAGCTGCGAAGTAGTTGGCAGAGTTGAAGGAATCAATAAGGAGGGGTTGGTATCTCTGGCCCAAAATAGATTATTAAATCAGGCCGCCAAAATAGATGCTAACACTGTAACCATTGATGAGACAGTAACAAATGGCAAAGAACAAAAAGTCATGGGAACGGCATACATCTGTAGATAATGAATGTTATCCCTAAAAAGAAATACCTGCATTTAATAGATACCCAGATCCGGAAATATCTTGGACATCACCGGATCTGGAGAAAGAGAAATAGTTAACATCGAAAAAAATTGACTGAGAAAAGGCAGTAATAAATGCCCACTCTAATCTCAATTTTCCTCTTGTTTCACTACCAGAGAGAGTAACAGCATCCCCTCCTCCCTCTTCTAATTTGCCACTAGCTGAAAGATCTAGCAAATACTCAAACATCAGTAAAATTCTAAAGCGATTAACTATCCAGCGATAAGAAATTCCCAGGCCACTATTTAAAACTGATTCCACTATGACGATGGGAACGTCTTCCTCGATTTGTGTTACATAAGGAAAAGAGGAATAACCAAGAGACAAGTATGGATAAAAACCAACAATGCCAGCATCAACCCAGGCAACTTCCGTTTTCAAATTGTAAGAAACAGGAAACTCTAATCCATCACTTGCGCTATAAGTGGCCACCGACATTCGATAAGTAAACGCAAGGTCTTCAATCTTCCATTTTTTCAAATTATGCAAATGAGTAAAATCGTAGTGAATCACCATAGAAGGAATAACTATTGAATTAGTTATAAACTCCTCATTAGTATCTTTTATTTGACTATACGAATAGCCAGAAGAAATTGCATGTCTATTGGGCCTTTTTTCTATCAGCGCAAAATTATTTTTCTGCGCTTCTGCTTCTGCCAATTTTTTTGCCTCACCCTCAACGCGCCGTTGTTCTTCCTTCGCAACATAATTTGTTAGTTCTTCATTACTCATCAGCTGTTCTGAAATAAAAATAACTAACGTCGTATTAACTGGAACTGCACTCCAATCGGCCACTTGGGAATTTCTTTTTTTTATATCCTCACTTAATTGCATTTTGCTACTTTCATCTGCTGTGGCCACAAACTGGGCCACAATCTGTTCAAGACTCTCTACCTGTTGAGTAGTGTACTCAATTTTAAAAATCTTGGCCGCGAAACTACTATCATTGACAACTAGACACAAAAATAAAAAAACAATTCTCTTAAAACGCACCATCACCCTCCAGCTAGCTACAACCACTATTATAATGCTTATTGCTATAGAGTAAAACAAAAACTTATTACCCTTGCTCAACCATTATAATTATGCAATCACCCTCAACCGTTATGTTACTTAGTGCTGCTGTCGCAACATCATTTAGTAGTTTCTCTTTTATATTAAATATTCCGGCCTTGGCTTTCAATATTTGAATAACAAGCAAATTACTACTCTCATTAAAAGTTATCATCGCCTCTATTTGCAACCTCACACGAGAAATGGCAGTAAAATAGGCCTTTCCTTTTTTAATATTAAGTGACAACTCCTTCATTTTTTCCACATTCCGTGCAAGGTCATGCCTGACAATCTCTACTGTTTGAGCAGTTCGCAAAGTCTCAAAGATTCGACGCAAAAGTTCTTCTCCTCGCCAATTTGGAGAAGAATTAAATTGCAATTCATTTACCGCCAGATTGCCCTCTTCTAAGCAAGAAAGTAAAATGCCTTCCAAGAGTTCTTCATTCCCTCTTTCTACCAGCTCTTTTCCCTTGCCTTTTTGATAACAGCCGCCCACTAAGGTATCTATCATAAAAAAGCTCTGATCAAATCTATCAACAATCATAGATAGATTTTCTATTTTTAACTCTTGCTCATCATTGAATAATAAAGAAAATCTTACCTCCGCCGATGATAGATCATTAAAAAATTCCATCGTGTTTTTGTCCGAAAATAAATACTCTTCTCCTGTCTGCTGATTTTGCAAAATAAGTTTTTCCCACTGAAAAAGAATCAATTTTCCAAAAAAATTCTGACTATCAATTACCAACTCATCTGTTAACAATTTAAAGCGGTCGGCCGTAATATATCCGCCATAATTATCATACCGCATATTAAAATTTTTTATTTCTCCTCCCCCAATTCTTTCTACTGCCATCAAGTTTATGGCCAACATCATAAGAATAATCACTCTCAATAATCCCATTGCAATATCCCTTTTAAGCGTTGATATATCCTCCTCTTCGGCCAATCAGATCAAGATCTTATTTTTGTTTAAACTAGTGAAACATTTTGCAAAGAGGAAATATCTGCCGATCTCCTCTACCTATGGCCTGTAGTATAATGACTAAGATGTGCCAATTAAAAAAAACAAGGAGACAAAGATGAATCCTTTTTATCTATTTATTACCATATTTATTACCTTTAATTCTTGGGCAAATATCGAAAATGGCCACACAATTGCCCCCACTTTTTTAGAGGAATGCTCCTCAACTAAAGAGTACATGACCACCTATAACTTTCTAAAAGGCCATACTGAATTTAAAATTGCACCAATGGAGCAAACGCGTATTGCCGACATCATTTCTCAAAACTGTTCTGGTGCCTCACTTCGTTTCATAAAAGTTACTAATTTATTAATTAAGGCCGGATTAGACACCAGCAACTCCATGAATAGTGCTTTAAAATTTATTGCCACAGATGATCAAACTACAGAAACATTTATTAACATTTTTCGTGAAGCCTTTTTGGCAAAAGGCCTAGACCTTGACCTTTTAACTGCTCACAAACTAGCGATCTCACTCTCTTCTGAATTCAATGGCCAACCAAAAAATGCTCAGGAAGATTTTTCTGCTCTGGTTAAATTTTGTGTATCAGAAGATGGAGTGAATCTGCCTCGGCCGACCTGTGCTCAATTTGCCGCACGCATAACAAAACTGGGAGAGCGCTTTGCAAATCCAGTGGCGAAGCCTTTTATCAATCTAGTCTATTTTCTTTCGGATAAAAAGAATGGCCCCCATCGCCCAATGTTTGAAGCAATGAAGCTAGCAGAAAATATTATTAGCAATGGCCCAATGGCCTATGAAAATTTTTCACAAGCATATAAATTTGCCTCTGCTAAAAAAGGACTTGATCTACCTGATGATCAGGCACTATCCTTCGCCAGTAACATGGCCGCTCGAACCATTGCCAACAAAGATAAAAAAGAAAACATTAAGTAATTAAGAGCTAGAAAGAAAACGCTAACATTATCCCGGGAACTAATCCTCCCTGCCCATCATTTAGGAGTGTTGCAGAAGAGCTAATTGGCGCATATATTCTTTTTTTATAGTTTTGATGTTCACCGGCCACAATTGACCAGCGAGTTGGAAAAAGAAGTGGAGTAAATGCCAAAATAGCGGCCGTAGCATCAATAAGTGCAGCAGCAGTTCCTTCCCTGGCATGTGAGGCCATGTAAATATTTGCGGCAGCATTAGTGATAACGGAAGTCCAAACTAGTCTTGTAGAAAAAGAGCTAGCTCGATTAATGGACTCTTCTGCTAATCTTTCTCTCAGTAGAATTTGTCTCCGACTCATTCCCTTTTTTTCTCCATCGGCATATGGAGCAATTGCCGCTAGGCCGTCACTATAGGGGGTGAAAAACTTATTCAATAAAAAAGTTGCGGCCAACCATCCTCCTCCCACCGCCATCCCTACTAGCGGACTGGCCTGATTTTCTGCTAACTTCTCATCCCAACCATCATCGGGTGATGGCGCCAAAGGATCGCTACTAGTTTCCGTGTTAACATTTTCGTAATGGCCAATTTGATAGATACCGGCAAGTAATGTTGCTGCAGCAGAAATTTGCAGTTCACGATAAAAAGCAAGGCCCTCTTTTTTTTCTTCCATTTTTAAACGCTCAGAGGCCAAAGGCACTACTTCTAACTCTGGATAAGTAAGCTCATCTTTGGCATAAGATTTTGTTAGCAGCATTACCAAGCAAATTAGTGCAATATTAAAATAACGAATCTTGATTACCATGGTGGCCTCCGAAAAAATTAGAGATAATAGCAATGATGTACTATGATAAATACTTTTTGCTCAATTTTGCAATTTAAACTACACTTAATCATCAAAATTAATTTCAACCACTGGGGGCACTATGTCTAACCAATTTCTTTTTTTAATTTTATTTTTTGTTTCCATAATTTTACCGAAAACGTTATTGGCACAATCAACTGAACACGCCGGAACTATCGTAAAAGTTCAAGGTACTGTTGATGTGTACACCCACCCTAGCAAAAGTCCACAAGGAGTATCCCCTCGCATCCTTTATGATAATGAATATTACACCACAATTCCTGCCAAACTTGGCCATAAGGTGGTAGCAGGAGACGTTATAAGAACTGGGAACGGAGCAAAAGCACGCATCGTTTATAAAAATGGAGATCAATTCAATGTAGGAGAAGGAACAGAATATCGCGTAACCGTTCTGCGCACCAACATAGAGGGAAAAGATAAGTCTGTTATAAATATGATGCGTGGCCAACTGCGGGCCATCATCTCCAAAGAAGGGCCTAGGAACAACATGGAAGTAAAAACTCAAAACGCTTCTATGGGTGTAAGGGGTACCGATTTTTTTGTGGCCCAAAATGGAAATTTAGGGAAAGCAGAAGTTTCAGTACTTAGAGGAGAAGTGGAAGTAAAAATAGCTCCTCCCAAAGTTGAAACAACAAAAAAAGAAACCACTTCGTCTTTGGCAAAAGCAGAAGTAATCAGCGTTAAACCTGGTTTTTCGGCGCAATGGCAAGCTCCGGCCACTGAAGAAAAAAAATCAGACAACAACAAAGCAACTACTTCTGCTCCAGAACCAATTAAGGCCAACACAATCGTTTTACAAAAAACAACACAAACTGATCTAATTAAAATACAGCAAAATTCGGTTATTCCGCAAACGCAAGTTACTGAAGAAAAAATGTCAGCAACAGTGGCCAAAGAAATGGCCATTTTAGAAAAGGCAGCGGTCGAAACAACCATGAAAGATATCAAAGCGCATGACCCACAACTTTACGCCAAACTAGAAAAAAATAATGTAAGTAGTGTCTCTGCAATAAATAGTGAAGTTGTAAAAGAAGTTTTTCAAGAAGCACCAAAAGCGCCTGGAAAACCAGGCGCTGCCGCTTTGAATGATTTGGATGAGGACGCATACGAAAAATATTTTGCCCCAGAAGAATAAGCTTTCCTCTAGCTAGCAACTATTTGCCACGTCCTCGACCACTACCATCACAATTTCCACTGCCTTTGCCTTGTCTTTTCATTTTCATTTTCATTTTCTGTCCCTGTCCATCCATTTTTGCATTGGCCGGACGGCCACGATATTTAGCACGATCTTCCGCACTCATTGCGGCAATCCGCACCTGCCATTCCGCTCGAAAGGCATCTCTTTGCTCTGATGTGGCATCCCTCAAAGTTCCACGAATAGCATTCAATTCTTCCACTGTTTTAGAACTGTAGTCATAATCTACGGCCATCACTGATAGCGATAGTAGTGACACAAATAATGTTGATACAATTTTCTTTCCTAAACTGTTACTCATAAAAAGACCTCCGTTGTTATGCCACCGCCTCTATTTTTTTTACTGCGCTGGCAGATCTGTTTTTCATACAAACTAAACGCTCCAGAAGAGAAGATGGTTGCAAAAATCTTTTCGCCTTAAGTTTTATCAGTAAATTCATCCACTTATTTACGACTAAAACGCTCTACCTCTGAGCATTTTTTTGACTCCTTAGATAAAAATGGTTCTAATGGAGTATAAAAGGAGAGCTCTTGATGAAAAATAGATTAGCGCTGTTACTACTGGCCACCTTTATATTTTACCGGCCACTTCTTTATGCTACCGACTGGATTGCAAAGGCCCATATCTTTGTGCCAACTGCCGGACTCGTAGAGACAATTCTCCCTCCCAATTTGCATAAAATATTTCCGGACAACAGTGAATCTTTAGATGGCACTCTAATCGCCCCCAGCGGTGATCAAGTTGACATATACTCCTATTTTATTGGTAACGCTGAAGAAAAAGAACTAATTTTAGAGGCCAGCGCAACAGCACCAAATGAGTCAGGGAAAGTGGCCATAACTTATGACATTCCAGATAATTTTCTATCCTATCGCTTTTCGCTACTAAATAATGGCGCGGCCGAACTTGATTCCCCAGGAATCATGGCAGAGGCCATTTTTCATGGCAACTGGATACCTATCAGTCTCAATCAAAAAGTAACCTCGGCATTCTACAAAAAAATTCGACTAACCTTCCCCTCTTCTACTACTAATGGCATGGAAAAAAAATTATCTGCTACCGGCAACTATGAGGGAGAGGATTTTTCCACAACAATGATTTCTCTACCTTTATCTGGAGATAATGGCGAGATTGGCAATACCATGGCCATATTTCCAGGAAGCGGTCTGATCATTGAAAAATTAATAGTGGGGCTAAGTGAAAAGTTTGCTGGACAATGGTATCTTCCTCAATTCGCTCTGTCTGGTAATGCTGATGGAGATCAATTTGAAATTCCCCTGGACAAAATTTTAAATTTCACCACTCTTATTATTAAACTCAGAGCTACAGATGAAAGGCCCTATGAAATCACCAGTATTCAGGCCAAATGCAAATTAAAAAAAATTGCCTTTCTCGCACAAACTGGTGGTGATTATATCTTTACCGTAGGCAGTGGACAGCAAATTAAATCCTCGCCCTTGCCTGTTAGCGCTACTGATAACCAAAATCTTCCAATAAAACAGATTCTCGGTCTAACTGATATTATAAAAAATCCCGCGCTTGATAATGATAAAAAAACAGCTAGCGGATACTCCAAACTCGTAATATATTTAATTGTTACTTTTTTTGTCATAATGGTTGGCACATTGCTGGCCCGTTTTTTTTGGGCAATGAAAAAGTGAAGAAAGAGTCGTCGCTCATCGTAATATATAATTTGGCCATATTTTTACTGGCCCTAATTTATTTTAAAGTTTTTGTTTATCTGTACTTTGTCCCGATTGCCATCTTTTCTACTATTTTTTTTCTCCACCCTAAAATAATAAAACAATCACCCTCTATTCAACTTCTTGTCCAAATGGCCATGCTTTTCATTCTCGTTACAAACGACTACTATTTGGTTGGCCTGATCGATAAGCTAAGTGGTGGCCTCCCTAGACTAGATCACTTCTTTGCTAATTTCGATAGCTGGCTATTTGGAGATCAATTTTCAATCCTTTTCGAGCAGCTACTTGCTAATCTTGGAAATCTTCTTTCCAAACTACTCAATGACTTACTTATAACCGTATATGTCTCTTACTTCCTGAATGCCTTTATTGTCGGAACAATCTGTTATCAATTTGCAGGCCTTGATCAGGCCAAAACTTTCTTTTTTTCGCTAATGCTTTTTTATATGATCAATTTTTTACTCTACCTATTGGTTCCAGTAACTGGCCCACAATTTTTTCTATCTGAAAGCTACCAAAACCAGCCACTTTTTTCCGCTTGGGGTAGACTCCTTTACTCTTGGGTTCGCGAAGGCCAGACAACTTTCATTGATGGATTTCCTAGTGGCCATTTTGGAGTAACCTTTTTACTTACCATCTGGTTGTTTAACTTAGGGCATCGAACAAAATATCTTTTTCTGGCCATCTCTTTACTTATGGCCGGAGCAACTATGGCATTACGCTTCCATTACTCACTTGATCTTCTGGCCGCAGTTCCACTTGCAGCTATAAGCTTCTATCTTGGAAAGCGCTTTAAGACACTGTCAATTATTTAGACGGCCCAATAGTTTATATACAGTCAGGAAACAAAAACAACACAGTTAAAGCATAAAATCTTGGCAAACAAGTTGCAATGTATTGGCCAGGAGCTTTACAATTTTTTAGGGAGACAAATATGTTTACAAAAACCTCGATACCGCTTCTATTAATTACTCTAACCACTATGCTTCTTTCTTGTGGCCAGCCTCTTAATAAGATCAAATTGGATAAAAAACAGCAGGTCTCCAACAGTCAATCTGATGCTGGCCTGTTGCCCGCAGTTGCAGATTCAAGCTTTGATCCTTTTGATGCAACGGTTGCCTTAAACTACGAAGGTAAGTATTACGGCTTCAATGCCTATAAGGGTGAAGATGAAATCTTCAAGCGCTGGGCCGATCAAGACAAACCATCGAATATAGTTACCGCGGCAACTTCTTACTGTGGAGATCTATCGAGTGATATTGTGGGCCCCTTAAGTGATACCAGTATAATCCGCTTTGATGCCAACGAAGTCGTGATGTTTCGTGAGACGGCCGGAACTCCCCAATACTGCTATGACAGTATTGGCTATGATACTTTCATGTCAATCATCATCTCTATTGGCGATGGAATCTTCTCTCTTCGCTGGTCACAACTAATAGAAGGGCCAACCCCAAGCACAAATGTAGAAGAAAGCACATGGATCTAGACAAAACAAAATGTCTAAAATTCTTGTCATAAAAAAGGCCAATTTTTTAAAATTATCTTCCGACGATTTTATCAAGCTCTATTGCCAAGGCCGTTGATCACCCGAGCGGGCCAACAACACACGCGCCACCATAATATCAAGTGCTTTTTCTAAATGTTTTTGAATGGTCTGGCCTTCAATAATTCCCAACATCCTAGCAATCGCTTCCAGGGTACAAACTGCCTCTGGATAAGGTTCGGTACGTAAACGATATGCCGACAATGCTCCGCCTGGCGGCAATTTTACAGCAGGGAGAGAACGAAAAATCTCCTCTCGCTTTTTCATTTTAAATGCCTGCCGCCAACTTCCATCTGGAACAATTATCTGATACGGCCCGGGATTTTTTTGTAAGAAATTAGCATTAACTTCTTCAGCGTCTTGATAAGGAAAAAGAAATAATTGTCTATATCCAGGAAGCATTAGACTACTTAACGCCAACTCGTTACTACCTTTTTGTTCTCCCCTCAAGCGTATTTCCGAATTGGAAAGAAGAAGATGGGCCAATCTCGCAGTATTATTTGATAAATTTGCCTCTCGCGCATGCATAATTATGGAAATACGCACCGAGGATGACATCGGAAGTAAATACTCACAAAAGCAAAAGCGATAATTAACCTGACAACGTTTGCAACGATCAGAAGTGGAAGAGCGACGCTTACTCATAATATTTCCCAAAAGTTGACTATCGTATATCAATCTGCAGACTGGCCGACCACTAAATTTTGGTGGTATTATTAGCTATGGACAATAATAAATTTGATGCAATAGTTATTGGCAGTGGCCCAGCAGGAGAAGGTGCGGCGATGAAAATCGCCAAGGCCGGGAAAAAAGTTGCTATTATTGAAAAATTTCACACCATTGGTGGCTGCTCTGCCCACTTTGGAACCATTCCCAGCAAAGTTTTGCGACAATCCATCCAAGAAATTACGGCCATAAAAAATAATCCGCTTTTTCAAAATTTAAAACTAGCAGATAATCTCAATATATCCTATCCACAATTGTTGCAACGATCTCATGATGTGATTGCCGAACAAGTTAAAATGCGCATTGGTTTTTATAAACGTAACAACATTAAAATAATTCATGGACACGCTAAGTTTTTAGACACAAATACCATCGAAATTGTTAGTAACGATGGAATTGGCCAAACCAGTTCCTATCAGGCAAATGCTTTTTTTATTGCCACTGGCTCGGCCCCATACCATCCTCCCAATGTTGATTTTAGCAATTCACAAATTTTAGATAGCAACACCATTTTAAATCTTTCTGCTACTCCCAAATCACTTACCATTTACGGAGCAGGAGTAATTGGCTGTGAATACGCCTCCTTTTTTCAAATGCTGGGTGTCAGTGTAAACCTTATTAATACACAGTCACGCCTTTTGAATTTTCTTGATGATGAAATAACCGATGCCTTAGGCTACCATCTCCGAGAGCAAGGGGTAACTATCTATCACAACGAAACTTACGATAAAGTAGATGCTAAAAATGGCCAAGTTACAGTTACCCTCAAATCTGGAAAAAGCATTCGCTCGGAATATCTTCTCTGGGCCAATGGCCGCGCTGGCAATACTCAAAATTTAGGACTGGCAAACATTTCGCTGGTAACAAACAACCGAATGCAGTTAGATGTTAATGAGTTTTATCAAACCACTATTCCAACCATCTACGCTATAGGTGATGTTATTGGACATCCAAGTCTGGCCAGTGCCTCCTTTGATCAGGGCCGTTTTGCCGCAACTCATTTCGTAGAAGGTAGTTGCCAATATAAACTCAACCTAATTCCTACCGGGATCTATACTGCCCCAGAAATTAGCTCTATCGGAAAAACCGAACGAGAATTGACATCAGAAAAAATACCTTACGAGATTGGCCACTCTACTTTTAAAAATCTCACTCGTGCTCAAATAATTGGCACCGAAACAGGTATTTTAAAAATTCTTTTTCATCGTGAAAACTTGCAAATACTAGGGGTGCATTGTTTTGGATTAAATGCGGCCGAAATTATTCATATTGGCCAAGTAGCAATGGCCCAAGGAGCAGATATAAATTCTCTTATTAATACCACCTTCAACTATCCAACAATGGCCGAAGCATATCGCATCGCTGCACTTAATGGCATCAACCGTCTATAGGATAAAATTGTAATGGCCCTCTCAAAAAAAACTTCCTCGGAACTTCTGGCACCTGCCGGAGACTTTCAGGCGGCGCTGACCGCTCTCTCTGCCAGGGCAGATGCTATTTATTTGGGCCTTAAAAACTTTTCGGCCAGAAAATCTGCCGCCAATTTTTCATTCCAGGAACTACAACGACTAAAAACAAAGACCTCGGCCAGTGGACAGAAAATCTACGTGACATTAAACACTATTATCAAAGAGGATGAATTCGAAGAACTATTCCAAACACTATCAACGCTTTCCGCAATCAAAGTTGATGCTGTCATTATTCAGGATATAGGTCTTCTCTATTTTATTAAAAAATATTTCCCGCAAATGGCAGTCCATGCCTCTACTCAGATGGCCATACACAACAGCGCAGGACTGGCCATGGCCTATGAATTAGGAATTAACCGCGTAGTTTTATCTCGCGAACTATCTTTTAATGATATTGGCCAGCTACGAAAAGAGCATCCCAAAATGGAGCTAGAGGTTTTTATCCATGGGGCCCTTTGCTACTCTTTTTCGGGAATGTGCCTGGCCTCGGGGTTATTACTTAATCGTTCTGGAAATCGCGGACGCTGCGCCCAGCTTTGTCGCAACTATTTTGAACACGACAATAACTATAAATTTTTTTTCTCCTGCAACGATCTGCATTTTGGCAAGGCCATTTTAAAACTGCAAGACATTGGGATTAATTCCTTTAAAATTGAAGGACGAATGAAACCTAAGGAGTATATCCAAACCACACTGGAGCTATACCGTGCAATCTTAGATAACCCCTCCCTAACACCTGCAGAATACGAACAACTACTTCAAAAACAGTCTCTAACTTTTTCGCGAAAAAAAACCTTGGCCTATTTTCATAATAATCAAGGCAATGAGTTAATTAACAATACAAATTCTGGCCATCAAGGAATTGTTTTGGGCAGTGTAAGCAAAGTTGAAGGCAAAAATATTTCCATCAAGCTGATAAATGATTTGCATAAAAACGATCTGATGCTTTTTTTAAAAAATGGTATCAACAAAGTGCGCTTCGTGGCATTTTCTTTGCGCAATGTCAGTGGAAGGCCAGTAGATTTTGTTCCGGCCGGAGCTACCGCCATTACCTCCACCCAAAATTATGACACTCCTACTATCGGCACAGAGATCTTGCTAATTGATCATCCGGCCAATGCCATTCCCGATATCGATCACAAGAAGATCCTACCAACTCCCATAGATATCAACTGCGAAATCATTGCCTCAGATAGTGATCTAAGCTTTGAAATAAATTCAACACCCAAATTACGCTACAAGTTCGACCTGCCCATGGAACCGGCCAGGGGAGAAAGTGATTTTTGCCAAATTCTTCAAGGTCACTTCGACGAGCATGGTGATTCACTCTACAAAATAGTGATCAAAAAATTTTTAAATCGCTCCAATTTGGTAGCATTGTTTGCTCGGCCTTCTGCCATTAAAAAGATCAAAAACGAACTCTATCACCAAATCGCTAGCGATATTGCCGATTATCAAATAAAACGCCTATCGCCTATCGACATTAAACTTTCACCACTGACAGAAAATTTGACAACCTTTTTACAAACAAGGAAAAATCTCAATCCCCCAGCAAAAAATCTCCCGTTTGCCTCTCTTGATGATCTCCAAACGAATAACCTCACCAACTATGAACACACCACTTTTATCCCTCTACTGCCCATACTGCTTGATGAGGTAATATACTTTGAAGAACTTGAGCGTCTAATCAAAAAAAATAGTACTCAACATTTTTGCCTTGGCATCAACAACCTCTCTCATCTACATCTAGTAAAAAAACTAAACAATACTAGCTTCTTTATAGACTTTTATTTCTATGTGGCAAATACCTACACCATTGCCCAATTAATCAATTTTATCCCCACCCCAATTTTTGTATACGCATGGGCGGAAGAGAAATCTTGGTCTAAGCAACTAATCGAAATAAAGGACAAACAATCATTGCCTCTTTTTATTTCTCAAGGATGTTATCATAAACATAATATGGAAAATGGACACTGTCCGCACCAATGCCCGAAAAACTTTAACTACTCTTTAACTAATGGTAAAAAAAAATACCAAGTAATTATCAGCGATTGTCTAACCTACCTATTTGCTAATTAGAAAGTGAAGCTAAAGCAGATGGGTAAATTCTTTTTTGCTTTTCAAAAAACTAACAACTTCTTTTACCCTTTGCGAATCCTTTTTAGGTAAAACCAAAAGTGCCTCATCATTTGAGACTACAATCAAATCTTCTACATTAATTAGTGAAACAAATTGTTCTGGTGCAAAAATAATATTTCCGGAGGCATTTGCTAAAAAGTGTCCAGCATCTTTTACGATAATATTTCCCTCTTGAGATGCTACAACCGCCTCTAACGCATCCCAAGATCCTAAATCATTCCAATCAAAGCGGGCCGGAATGGCCACCACTTCGCTAGATTTTTCCATTATTGCGTAGTCAATCGACTCTGAAATAATTTGGCCATATACTGAAGTGAGTTTAATAAAATCATCCAATATCGCAAAGAGTTCCTCATAAAACTTATAAATATAAGGAGCATTTTTCTTAAACTCGCTTAATAGTACTTCAATTGAGGCCACAAACATTCCGGCATTCCAAAAATAGTCACCACTAGCTAAATATTCCTTGGCAGTTGCATAATCAGGTTTTTCTTTAAAACTTTTAACAAGAACGCCTCCTCCTTCAATTGCCTCACCTTTCTGAATATAGCCATAGCCGGTGTGGGGAAAATTTGGAGGTATTCCAATGGTTACTATTTTTCTTTGGGCCGCGGCCACTATTGTTGCATCTCTAACTACTTCGGCAAATCCTCTCTTATTTAAAATAACATGATCAGCAGGAACAATGGCCACCACATCCCGCGCACTGGCACCCATTTTAAGTAGTTTTATTAGCGATAAAAATATGCATGGGGCAGTATTCCGGCCAGCAGGTTCAAAAATAATTCCCTCCTTTCCAATCTCCTTCCCCGCACAATTTCGGGCCCAAGCTTCCTGTTCTTTGACAGTCACAATAAAACGCCTATCCCGATCAACCACTCCATCAAAGCGCAACAACGTCTCTTGCAGTAATGATTTTTCGCTTACTAAATTCAAATATTGTTTCGGTCGCTTACTGGTGGATTCTGGCCAAAAACGAGTACCTGCTCCTCCGGCCATAACAAGGGCATAAAGATGGAAAGCTGGAATATTGTTTTTTTCCCCATTCATTAATCAAATTTGCCAATAACGTAGTCAGTCCCTTGAAAAAGAGATTTCTCTTTTATGATATAGTTTTTGGCCTCTGATGCGGTACCGAAGATACCAAGACTGATGCGAAACCAAACGCCTCGCTCTTTTAAATTTGTCTCGTTAATAATCGGATTATAACCACGCACTCTAAAACCGTCTGCAAATTTTTCAGCGTCCTCTAATTTGCGATAAGAACCAAGTTGAATGGTGTATTTTCCAGACAATTCATCTTTTTTCTTTAAACTATCCAACATCTCTTTCGGAAGAGAACTCTCCTCTGCCATTCTATCATTTTCTACTTCGACATTACTATCCGCTGGTAGTGCGGCAGTCTCTTCTTTTACTTCTACCTTTGCTATTTCCTCTTTTGCGTCTGTCCCAATATATTTGTCACCGCTTTTATTTAGTTTATCCAATTCCTCTCGCAATTTAGCATCACTATTATCTAAGACTTGCTTTTCATCTTCACTTACTTCTGCTCCAGAACTTTTTACTAAATCATCAACCGCCTCTTCTTGAGCAGACATCAAATCAATTTTCTGTCGATCAGCGGCAGTAATGCCTCCTGTCTCATATGAGTATTGTTTTCCAATTTTCACTCCCAACACAAAAGAGATAATGGCCACTAAGACCATAAAAATGAAAAGTAGTGCAATCTCTTTTTTGGCAAATACAAACAGTTTTGTTTTTTCATCCATAAAAATAATCCGTTATTTAACGTGAAGTTATCACCTTAATTATACTGTAGCGCTGGTATTTAAAAAAGACTAAATCCAAAAAAAACATTCCTTAGTGTTTTACTGGGTCTTTATTTGTTCAAAAAGGCCCTCTAAATTTAGGCACGCTGAATGCAATATCGCAAATAACGACTTACCAACTATAAAACTACAAGGAGCTTTATGAAATCATTTTTAAAATACTTCAAAAAAATTTCAAACAATCAAGGGCAGGGAGTAATGGAGTACATAATAATCTCTAGTCTAATTGGCATCTTTTGCCTTGTGGCAGTTAAGCAGTTTGGCTCTGTGGTACAAACCCGCATAAATTACATGAAAACTTCCGTTGTAAAAAATATTCCCACAAAATAGCAATGATAGTCGTAATTGAAATTTTTTTTGCCACTCTTATCTTGATTACAACTGGCCTTGGCCTTGATCTTCTGCAAAAGGCCAGTTGTCAAAGTTCTATTTTGCAAAACTCTTTTTCCCTAATTACAAAACAGTCAACAACCGATCTCAAGCCTTTATCCTCTCTTTCACGAAGTTCTTTTATCTGCGATTCGCCCTTAATTATATCGGGTAATAAACCTAATCTGGTGGCGCGCTACCAAACCAATGTTGCCTTTAAAATGCACCTTGAGGGCAATTTATAATTTATGACAAAAACTATTTTTTTTAATACACGTGGGAATATTACTCTTTTAGGAATTTTTCTGGCCGTCATTTTGTCCGGAGTTATGACTATCACGATAAAAACAGTTCAAAAAAATTATCTTGCGATTAAATCTCGCTCCAATACTTATCTTTGTATTAAAAACTTTACGCATAGTAGTAATTCCATTGTAAATACCGTTGGCAAGACGAACAGCATTTTGCGATCTTTAAACCTCGCCAAAAAAATACCTAAACTTAAAATAGAAGCAGAGGCGGCAATCTTGGCCATTTATGCCGGCCAAAACATAGCTCATCTTGCATATTTGAAAAAGATAGCGCTATACCCTCGCTGCGCCTCGACAACTTCGGCAATTCTAGCGATAAAAACTCCATATCAACACGCTTTCGGAGTTCCGCTTCGAGATGCGAATGGAATTATAAAACCAAGGGCATTAAAATGGAAAATAGATATTCCTCTTTCTGGCCGATCAACACTTTCTTCCCTCTTTATCCAACTAAAACTAGAACTAAACTCTCCTTTTTCTTCACAGCTTGTCGTCCAAAGTCGAGAAAACTCATTGCCGGCATTTCTGCAATAGAAACTGCCATCTGGTTATCGATTATCAGTGGCATTTTGTTAGTAAGTTTTAGTATCACACAAAAATTCATGGCCGCCTCTTTAATGGAAACCAAAAAATTTGAAAAAGAATGGAATAGGCTAGAATATGAATAACGATTTAAAAGAAAAATTCCAAGAGCAACTGGCCGAAGACTTTAAGCAGTCAAAAAGAAAACAAAAATTTAAGTTGATTATGGCCATTCTATTCTCAAATCTTCTCCTGTTTATATTGATGGCCTCCGCTAATCCTAACAATAATAGTTGCCAAGCAGAGCACAATAACTTGTCTCCCAAACATCCTCATCATGTGGCCATCAAACTATCCTTGGAAGTACACATTCCAATAGAAGATATCAACTCGGAATATTCAGTGAGCATCTATGATGACAATTTAAATTTATTAGTTGCCAGAGCATATCTCTCTTCACTTCCAAATAGCGAAGAAGTCGGTGATAGTTATGATACTAACAACGAAGGGCCCTTCTATCGCTTAGAAATACCCACAACTGCTCTCTTGCCAGTAATTAATAACACTAAGGGTAAGCTACATGCCTATCCACCAGAAATGGCCAATAACATTAACAGACTACCTTCCCTGCCAACCACACAAGTGAGTACATATGAAATTATTTTTTAGTTTAACCAGTGCCATGTTTTTAACTTATACCCTTCATGCTCGAGATATTATTTTGGTGTCATATACTAAAGAAGCCGAATATGTTGCCAATTCTACAATTACCATACTTCGAGAACAGGAAAAAATCCCAGATTCCCTTATTACAAAAAGAGAGTCTATAAACCCATGTCAAAAAATAGCTGAGGCCATTGTACAAATCTGCATTATAGACAGTGAACGCGTATTTTTCCCGGTGATAAAAAAAGAAATTATTCTATCTGCTTATCGGATTTTTAAACAAAAACAAATCGAATAAACACGAGGTATTTATGAACTTTAGAAATCTGTTATTGCTTTACTATTTAGTGGCAGTTGGGTGTATGGCGAATTTTGGCGTAGTTCCTTTAATTCGATTTTGTGCCTTGCGATCAGCTCCAACTTTTTTACGTTTTTTAGCTCTTCTTCTCTCGGTAACTTTAGTTCTTGAGGCCATTATAAAACTCCTAAGCTTTAATGATAAAAACGATCCAGGGAAAAGAGTATTTGTAACGTCCCCAATATTATCTGTCAAGTTGTTTGCCATCATCCCCATTATTACCATCGCATTTTGGCCAGTCCATTCTTGGGCATTGGATAATGGCCAGACCCAAAACGACATTGTCATTTCTATCGGAGAACATTATGAACTTCCTCTGCCTAACATGAAGAAATTCACCATTGGCAACCATGAAGTACTTTCTCACAAACTTACCGAACAAAAGCGCTTAATAATCAAAGGAATAAAACTCGGATATAGTGAATTGGTTGTTTGGGAACAAGCTGGTACTAAGCAAGAGTTCCAGGTATATATTCTTTCCAAAGAAAAGCAGCTAAAACTTTCTCATTACCTCCAAACCCTGCATAATTTTAATATTGATGCGACACTATCCGGCCCACTTATTGTCATTCGTGGAACTATCTCCTCACTTTCTCAGCTAAAAATAATTCGGCAACTCACTAACAAGGCCCCCGACATTTTCCATCTAGCGGCGCACTTTAATCAGGCGCTTAGAAACGAAATAATTGGTGATATTTATAAACAATTCTATGAACAATATATTGATCATATTATTTGCGAGGACAATCTTCTAGATATTAACTGTCGTTATACTGATACAAATGATGTTGATGAGAAGTTTTTAAGCATTATATCGCAGAAATATGGTGCAAATTTAGTCAAAATGGCCAGCAATGTCGCAGATAAAAAATATCTTCTTCGATTAAAAATAATTCAAATGGAAAAAATGAATGGTGAGGAACTGGGATTAGGACTCGACTCTATGTCCGGACAACTTTCCGATCTTTTCACTGGCGGACTAACGTCTCTACTAAAAAACAACTCCCTATTACTTGAAGAACAGGCCGTCGACATGTCTACTTTGGCCGAACCAGAAATTGTCATTATTCCAGGCAAAGAGGTTGAAATCGAAGTAGGAGGAGATATTCCTCTGGCCATTAACAACCCTGATGACAACGACAAAAGAGTGCTTTTTTTTAAATTTGCCGGGATAAAAATAAAAATCAAAATTGAAAAGCACAATGATAAATTTATGGCCAACTATAAAACCGAATTCTCCCGGCCAGGAGAAAATAACGACTCTGTAACCGGGAATAAAGAAAGTTCAGCGGCACTAGTGGCCAAAGGTACCCCATTGCAGTTATTTCAAATCGGCTTTAAAACAGTCGATAATGCAACTAGATCGCTACCGCTTATAAATAAGATCCCACTCATTAGAACAATTTTTTCCTCAAAGTCTGGACATTCAAATCATAAAAAAATAAGCGGAATCATCCTTTTGGAGGAATATGAAATTTAATTTAGCGACAGAATTCTCCACAACAAATCATGTGGGATCACTTTACGATCAATTCAAGAATGAAGTTTTTAATCTTTTTATTCAAGTTTTTGAAAAGATGCTTGGCCAAGGTCAGCTTCCAACTTTTGATCCAACAATGAATAAGGTTTTGGCCGCCCTCAATCTGAGCGAATATGCTGCCATATTTTCAAAAGATTGCTCTTTATGGTTTGATAAAATAACCAAATTTGAATACCTGAAAAACTGGTTAGATGATGAAAAAATTCGCGAAATAATTGTGCACTCACATAATTTTTTGCAAATTGAACTTGCCGGTAATTTTCACAACATTAATACTATTTTACTATCTGCTTCTGATTATCAGCTTTCAATAAACTACTTGGCCTTACAAAACGGACAAGAAATAAATTTCTCCAATCCTTTCGCTAGTTTTTATACACAATTATCTTCTCGTCATTTCAGGGCCACAATTATTCATCAATCTACCTCTCCCACAAACGGACTAAAAATTTTCTTGCGAAAAATCCAAAAACAAATCTTTCCACTGGATCGTTTTGTCCCACCAAATGGCCGCGAACTACTGGCCAAAATAGTTGAAGAAAAGGCCAATGTAATAATTTCTGGAGCAACCGGTAGTGGAAAAACTGCGCTATTAACTTCCATGGCACAACAAATACCATCTAATGAACATCTGATTATCTTAGAAGATACTTACGAAATAATTATGGAGCGTCAGAATATTACTAGTATGCTGGCCAATCACCAACGTCCTAATAATAGTCTTAAGGACTATTGTGCCTACGCTCTACGCATGCGTCCAGATAGGATTATTGTCGGAGAATTACGCTCACATGAAATTATTCCCTTTATTTTGGCCATGAATACCGGCCATAGTGGACTACTTAGCTCTATTCATGCCAACTCGGCAGTAGATGCTCTCCATCGATTGGCCACTTTATTTTGCCTATATGGAGAGTCACGAGATATCTCCTTTGAGTTAATAATGAAGCTAATTTGTAAAAATTTACACTACGTAATTCATATGAATCAGCGAAGAGTTGCCCATGTCATAAAAGTAATTGGCGTGGACCGGACCACTCCTTCCTTTGAAACGGTATACCAGCAAGCCGCCAACTTCTCTTGAATTTTCTCTTATGTAATGTGTATAATCTAAGCGTATTAACTTTTACTAACAAACCCGAGATCCCATACTCATGCGCATTTTATTTATCGATGATGATGACTCTGTAAGGCAACTTTATACTATGTTGCTAGATAATCTTGTCGATAATGTGGAAATTATTCCTGCTATTTCTGGAAATCAGGCCATTAAAATCTTAAAGGAGGATGCCAATTTTGACCTTCTACTTTGTGATTATCGCATGGAAGATGGTAACGGTGATATTGTATACCAATATATCAAAAAAAATCTTCCCAAAACTCCTTTTGTCCTTTTCACCACCGAAGATATAAACAACCTTGAAGTTTTTAAAAATTTTTTTCGAGACAACGTTCTTAATTGTTTTATTCAAAAACCAGTAAAACCGGCAAAATTCAAGCTGGATATGGCCGGACTAATCTCCAGAATAAGTAGCGGATATATACTTGAAAGTAACACCGCCTTTAAAAAAATTCGCTACATCTACTTTTTGCGATTTAATAAAGTTCTCTGTGACATCTACATAAAACTTTCAAAAGATAAATTCGTAAAATTTATCAATAGCGGTGATGAATATTCAAAAGAAAATATTAAGCGCTATTTGCGGCCAGGAGAGCAATTCCTTTACATTACAGAAAGTGATTACAATAGTTTTTCCACTACTTTTGCTCAAACACCATTCTTAATTCAAAGCGATAATTATAATAATAAACAAATTGAAAACACTGTTACCAGTACTATTGAAATCGTACATGAATTAATTCGTACAGTTGGTGTAGGGAGCACTGTTGTTTCACTTGTAGATAGCTGCGTTAGCAAAATCAATAGTGACAACAGCAATGATCCTGATCGTCTGGACGGCCTCCTCAAAAAAGTACGCAACCGACAAGATTATATTAACGATCATAGTTTTCTTGTTGCCTATATTGGCAGCGCCATCAGCAAAAAAATGGGACTTGGTAGTGATGTTATGTTTGAAAAAGTAACATATGCGGCACTTTTACACGATGGCCTTTTAGATGATCCCCAATTTGCTTGGGAAGCCGATACCTCTCACCCTGCTCTTGTAAATTTTTCAGAAGCACAATTGAAAATCCTTCACTCCCATCCGTTGGAAACAGCAAAAATTATAAGTGACTCTCATCGTTTTCCCAAAGATGTTGAACTAATTGTGGCCCAGCATCATGAAAATCCTGAGGGAACAGGATTTCCACGTCAATTATCTGCAGTAAAAATCTCTCCCATGGTGGCAATTTTTTTAGTGGCCCACGCCTTCGTAAATGAAATTTATAAGGTTGATTTTAACACGGCCAAGTATCGGGCCATTATCAAGCAAATGAACAAGCGCTTCAGTAAAGGTAATTATAAACAGCCGATGAGTGCTTTGAGTGATCTATATATCTGATGATGTTATCTCATCATCAAGGTAAGTCCTTGACTATTTTACTTTGGCCGTGCTGGAAAAAAAATACTATGTCAAATTTTGCCTTTGTAGATTAAACTTAAAAAAGTAAAGAAGTTAAACACACTACTGAGGGTAAATATGTACGAACAGTATCTTGAAAAAACTAGCGAACTAATCAAAGAGCTTTTTGTTAAAATGACTTCGCTTGAAGTTAAAAATACTACTATTGAACAAAACAAGAGGAAAATAATAATCTATCCTATCGCGACTACTCATGCTTATGAAAATAGCGAAAATAACCTAACCGGCCAATTTGTACTAGGTTTTAACGATAAAACCACTGCAGAATTAGTGGCAAACTCTCTAGGTAAACGCGCCGGTATTGCAGAAAAAGAACTAAATGAGCAGATGAAATCGGAGTTGCTCGCTGAATTTATTAACACCATCGTTGGACGAGTACTAACTGAATGGTCAAAACTTGGATTAAAATTAAAATTCAAAGCTCCCGTATTTGGGCCTATGGCAAAAAAAGAGGCCAATGCTGAAAATTATCTGATCCTTCTTACCATGGCGAATAACATGTATATCTCTATTGGGATTACCTTTGATCAACGGGACAACCCCGAAATGAAAGGGAAAAAGGTATTGGTCGTAGATGACTCTTTGGCAATCCGCCATGTCATATCAAAAGTTTTTCTTACCGCTGGATGCGTGGTTGAACAAGCAGTTGATGGAGTTGATGCAGTAGAAAAATTTAAAACTTTCTCTCCCGATTTTGTTGTTATGGATCTAATCATGCCTAAACAAGATGGTCTAACCACCATTGGAGAAATACGCAAAATTGAAAAGCAAAAAACAGTTATTTTCATGCTAACGTCCACCGCAACAGACGAACAGGTTAAGCAAGCGCAGGAGTTAAAGGTGACCTCATATTTCATCAAACCTGTTAATACTGAAACTATTTTCCACACCGCCTGCCAGGCACTAAATGGAAAAACTGTTCCTTTTCGCTTCTAGTTTGTAATAATTCGCCTTTTACTTATTCTTTTTTTTTGTAGTAAACTACTTCTGACAAAAAACATGGAGGTTTTGTTATGAAGGCACGTTTACTCTTTATTACCCTTTTTCTTTGCTATTTTTTACTATCCTGCCAAAACGTTCTTGCTGACACCTGGATAACTACCAATAGCTCCACCTTGGATTTTCTTCGCATACAAAATCTCGATGAGGATCTTACTCCTACTGATTACATCTTGGGCAACTATATTTCTGCAATTAGACTTTCCGAAAGTGGGGCAGAAAAATTAGCGTTCATTTTAAAATCTCAAAGCGCACAGTTAGGTGGATTCATCGTGCACTCAAGCTATGAGGAAGCACAAAAAGCAATGTACGAAGCTGAACAGAAGATATGGAGCGATTATGTTTCCATCATCCCCTACACTATCGACCAAGACAAAATAGTTACCCCGCTAATTGCCCAGGTAAATGAAGCGGACATTACTGCAACTATCGCCAAGCTATCGAGCTACGAAACCAGATATCATAAATCAGATAGTGGAAAGGAGTCGCAATTGTGGCTGGCCGACTATTGGGGTTCTCTGACAAAAGGCCGCAAGGATATTTCGATAGAAGTAGTAACTCACAAAAAAACTCCTCAACCATCAATCATTCTGACTGTTAGTGGAACAAAATATCCTAACGAAATCGTTGTTGTTGGCGGACACGGCGACTCAATGCCAGGTGGCATTTGGGGGAGAATGGGATCTGGGCCAGCACCAGGAGCAGATGATAATGCCTCTGGTATTGCCACCATTACAGAAGTTATTCGTCTTATTGTGGCCAATGATTTAACTCCTAATCGAACGATCAAATTCATCTCTTATGCTGCAGAAGAAGTTGGCCTAGTTGGTTCTGGGGAGATTGCTAGTAATTATAAGAAAAACAAACAGAACGTTATTGGCGCCCTACAGTTAGATATGGTAAACTACCGAGGATCTGCCCTGGAAATGTATCTGGTAAATGATTACACCAGTTCCGCACAAAATAATTTCCTTGGAAAACTCATTGATTACTACTTAAAATTTACCTGGGGAACAATCAAGTGTGGCTATGGCTGCTCTGATCACGCTTCTTGGAACGCTGCAGGCTTTCCGGCATCTGTTCCTTTTGAATCAACTATGGATGAATATAATCCGAATATCCATTCCAAAAAAGATACGCTGGATGTAACGAATGGGCACTCTTATAATGCTGTTAAATTTGCTAAATTGGCCCTGGCCTATACTATTGAGCTAGCAAAATTTAATTTTAGTCGATGACTCTTACTACTCTACTCACAATTGTCTTTTATCTCTATATCATCCGAATCGTCACCTATGGCCACCCGGATAGTGGCGGTATATGCATCCTCACATCCTAAAAAGCGTACCGTCGCACTTCCTTCTACTCCCCTAGTAAAAGTAGACGTAATTGTTCCGGAGGTAGGATAGCAACAAGAAGAATCATCCCATCTTAAATTGCGAAACACATGCTTCGCATTAAACTGCGCAACGTTATGATATACCATTAAAGTTCCAGATTCTATCTGTCGATCTCCACGCGCAATGCTATTTAGATGAATGGCCGAAGATGTTTTAACGGAGACATTGACTAACTCTGCTCCGGCCGGGGTCTTAATAGATTTATTCATTCCCAAAATAGTTAACTCATAATCAGAGGAACTGTTTCTTAAAATTTTAATTCCGCCTCCTATGGTGGTTCCCTCCCAGTTTTGCGCCTCTTCACTAGTAGACGTTAGTTTTAAACTTGGTGTAGTTACCCTAATGGTAGCAGTGCGAATTAATTCCTCTCCATTTATATCGAGAGCACAATTATCATTATTGCTATCGTTATCCTTAAATGATTTGGTCACTTGTCCAGAGGTGGAGTAAGCCCCGGAAGTCCGATTAACAGTTGCAGTGCATCCTACTAGGTTCTGTTCTGTATAAAAATCCATTAGACGCTCTCCCGAATCTGCGTCCAGCGCACCACCATCAATTATTGGTAATGACGTATTAACTGATTCCGCAACATAATCAAAACTTAATTCTTCTGCTGGCTTGGGAGCACATGACGCAAAAAGGCCGGCCAATACAATAATCATAAAACTAAGATGCAAAAAAAATCTCATAGCTTTTCTCCCGAGGGCTCAAAATGAGTTGGGGTTAAATATACATCATAACGAGTGCTTTTACCCGCGAAAACTATATCTGGTGGCCTTTTTCCAAGTGTCGGTGCTGCCAATGAGCGTTTTACAACCACACGCGAAGTTGCGTGCTGCAAGGCCCACTCAAAAAGATTTTCGGCATCATAATGATCAACCGGACCTAATAACTCTCGCAAAATCTGCATCTCTTTTTTCGGTAAGGAATTTTTTTTCTTTTCCGGATACATCGGATCCAAATATATAACGTCGCTCTTTTTATTATAAATACGACAATCGCCGCCAAACAAAGTGAAGCGACTTTTAAAAATATCCTTAAGCTGTGGGTCCACTTCGCTCGCGCGGCCAATGGCATCTTCAATTAATATGTGTAAAATAAAAGAGCGTTCAAAGGCAACTACCGATGCCCCCATTGCTAGCATCAAAATCGAATCATCTGCTACTCCACAAGTAGCGTCCAATATTTTCATCTCTTTTCCTGATGCTCGATGAAGTCCTAGCGCTTTGGCAAAAGGTTCACGCGAAAGAACATAGCGCATGCTTTGATGATATTGCCACTTTTTCCACAAATCGATCAAAAGATGCAGTGGCCTTTTTGGGGTTTTATTCCCAATACAAACCAAAGAGAGAGTGCCGGATTGCTCATGTAAATACCAAGAAAACCCAGCAGGTTGCTCCACAACTTCTAAGTTGTGTTCTCGCGCTAATGCCTGCAATTTTTCTGGCAACTGCAAACCGTTCTCCACCCAAATTGCAATTTTTTTGCTATTGTTCTGGATAAGTCACCTTGTTTTATGATAAAAATTCCACTCGTTACTATTTTTTTGCTCGCAATTATAATGCTAGCAAATCGTTACCTATCCAACAAGGAGAGATATAATATGAGCAAATCATTCGCTGAACTTCCCTACAATCCGCACAATCTTCCACGTGAATTAAAACAATTTTATATCTCTGCCAGTAATGATGAAATCAAATCCATGTTAAAAGAATTGGGCCTCTCCTCTTTGGAGCAACTGTATGAGCACATTCCAGAAGAAATTAAATTCAAAGAAGATGTTGGCATCGGGCCGGGACTATCCTATCAAGAATTAATTGAACACATTTCTTCTATCGGAGCAAAAAATCATCTGGCCAGCTCCTTTATCGGCGATGGATTAAAAAATTTCAAAGAAAGTGAAATTGTGAAATATGTTAGCAATATACGTGAACTTACGACCGCCTACACTCCTTATCAACCAGAGCGAAGTCAAGGGACACTGCAAACGCTTTGGCTTTATGCTCAGACACTCAGCAAATTGACTGGATTTGAAGCAATTAACTCCTCTATGTATGATCGGGCCACCTGCCTTTTTGAAGCATTAAATAGTGCCATTAAAATTGTTCGCAATAGCGATAGCGTTATTGTGTGTGAATCAATTTATCCGGGAGATATGAGCGTTTTAAAAACAATGGCCACAGAATGCAAGATCAATATTGTGACAGTTCCTGTCGATAGTAAGACGGGTACCACTTCTCTTTCCACTCTAAAAGATGCCGCCAAATCCCTAGGCCCACGACTAGCGGCGATTGCCTTCCCGCAAGTAAATGCTCTCGGCAATTTAGAAGATGTTAATGCTATTGTTGATTTGACCTCCGAATTTAAAACCTGTTCTATTGCTATTGTTGATCCTATGCTCCTGGCCACCGGAGGATTAATTCCGCCTTCTCAATTTGGCAGCAACAAGCAAGGAGCAACCATCCTGGTTGCCGAGGGACAGCATTTGGCGATCGGCCCTAATTTTGGAGGCCCAGGCCTTGGTATTTTTGGTATTCGCTATGATGATAAAAATAAAAACAATATCCGCACCACTCCAGGACGCTACGTCGGCAAAGGCAAGGATAATACTGGCAAAACTGCACTTTCGATCATTCTCTCCACTCGTGAGCAGCACATTCGCCGAGAAAAGGCCACTTCCAACATCTGCTCAAATGAGGCCTTTATTGCCTCCTTGGCCGGAGCATCTATATTGCAAAAGGGAGAGACCGGTATGCAAAAAAGCTGTATCACCGCTCGTAAAAATTGTGAGTGGGTGGCAACTCACCTTCTACAATTTGCCGGAGTAAAACTCGCCTATCCAGAAACTCCCTTTTTTAATGAATTTACCATAGAACTTCCATGCAGTACCGCCACCTTCATTCAAAAAGGACGCCTGGCCGGATTGCATGTGGGCGTAGATGTTTCCAAAAGGGATAACACAAAACGCAATCTTTTAATGATCTGTGTTACCGACATACAAGAAGAGACAGATTTTAAAAAGCTATTTTCCTTTTTCACTAGCGAATTTGGTGATCCCAAAACGGCCGCAAGCGAAATACCTCACGGGCCTTATAAATTTAATCGCACAGCCAATATGATTAATAATCCCGTTTATACCTACGATAAACCACATATTCCGTCCATTCCTAGTGCCCTTTTACGTCAAGGCCCAGTTGGCCTTCCCCATTTTTCACTCGATGAGTTAAAAAGATTTTATGATAAACTAGGAGCGCAAAATGTAAGTCCTGATAGTAACATTTACCCACTTGGTTCTTGCACCATGAAGTACAACCCCTACGTCAACGACTACTTGGCCGGACTTTCTAATTTTACACAAACTCATCCACAAGCACCTATCGAAGATGTACAAGGTAATTTAGAAATTTTGTACAATATCCAAGAGATGTTTAAAAAAATCACTGGCCTTGCGGCAGTTACTACTCAACCAGTGGCCGGAGCACATGGAGAATTAACTGGAATAAAACTCTTCCAGGCCTACCATAGAAATAATGGAGAAGATAAGCAGCGCAACGTAATCATCATTCCACACTCCGCCCACGGAACTAATCCGGCCACAGCAACAGTTGCTGGCCTTGAAACTAAATGTGTTGATGGAATAAATTATGGAATCGTTCTGGTGGAGGCGGGAGCTAATGGCCAAATTGATCTTACACAATTAAAAAAACTCGTCAGTGAATATAACAAACGCATCGTTGGTGTTATGATAACCAACCCCAACACCTCTGGAATTTTTGAAACCAAATTTAAAGAAATTGCTGACCTTATTCACTCTGTCGGCGGACTAGTATATATGGACGGTGCCAATATGAACGCTATTGCTGGTTGGGTTAATATGGGCAAAATGGGGGTCGATGCTATCCATAACAATCTACACAAAACATGGTCTATATCTCACGGAGGTGGTGGCCCAGGCGATGCTATCGTTGCCGTCTCCAGTAAATTGATCGATTTCCTACCTGGTATTCAAGTGGTAAAAAAAGGTAATCTTTTCACCACCGAAATCCCCCAAAAGAGCATTGGCCAAATGCATCGCCATTTTGGAAACTTTGCGCACAAGATTCGTGGCCTTAGTTATCTCAAGGCCCTCGGAGACCAAGGCATTCGCCAAATGTCGGCAGTAGCAGTACTATCTGCACGCTACCTAGAGAAAAAGTTAAAAAATATTTACTCCTTTTTACCGGCCAATACCAATAATGAAATTCGTATGCACGAATTCATTATTACGTTAGCAGAGGAACTTTTTGCTAAAATTGAAAAATCTGGAACTGCCAAAGCGCAAGTTATTGCTAAGGTTGGCAAACTATTTTTGGATTATGGACTACATGCTCCAACCGTGGCATTTCCAGAAGTGTTTGGACTTATGATTGAACCAACCGAGAGCTATACCAAAGCAGAACTTGATCGCTTCATTGATATTCTAACTGAAATGCACTATTTGCTGAATGAAAACCCAGAAGTCTTAAAAACCGTTCCTCATTTTACCCCAATTGGGAAAGTGGACGAGGTAGACGCTAATAAAAATGTGCTGCTATCTGAAGCACTAACCTCTCTTCCAGAAGTTTATCCCAATAAAATTACTCCTACCGAACTAGCGCAAATGAGTGTTCGAGATATTACCAAGAAAATTGTTGAGGCACATAAAAAAGCGATGTAGCTTTTTAGAGAGTTGTCTGAACTGAAGTTGTTGTAGCAAAATTCTTAGAGATTATATATTTACGAGATATCCTAATTCCAATTGCTCCAATTGGGGCGGTAATGATAATGCTCAAAACAGAAATTGCTAATATTATCTCTCCGAAAGGAAGTCCCAATGCTAGAGGAATCGCACCGATAGCGGCCTGCACTGTGGCCTTTGGAAAAGAAGAGATTATGCAAAATAATTTTTCGTTCAACTCCAACTTCTTTCCATACAAAGAAAGTAAAACACCGCCAGCACGACCAAATAGTCCAACAAAAATAAGCAAAATAGCATAAGGCCCAACCTTGGCCAATACTGATAAATTAACTTGTGCTCCTACTAGCACAAATAAAATAATCTCGGCCATAATCCAGACTTTGTTGAATTTGTCGGATAATCGATGTGCCAAGGCCTCATACTTTTCTAGAATAATAAATCCCATTCCCATTATTCCAACCAGGCCAGAAATTGGTATTGGAAGAATTTCTTCTATTTTAAAAAGGAAAATCGAGATAATTAAAAAGACAATTACTTTTTTTGTATCTCGAACGTGATACTTCTTAAAAAAACCAATAAATAAGTATCCTATCCCCGCACCCAAGATAGCACCCGAAATAATACCCAGAGGAATCTTGGCAATTGAATATACAATATGCTCATTCTCATTTTGATAGGTTTGAACAAGAGAATTAAAAATTGTGATAACAAAAATATTATCGATGGCCGCACCGGCCAATAAAAAAGTGGGAATATATTTTTTACTTCCGGCCATTTTAGTTTTCAAATCCATCATCTGGGGAACAACAATGGCCGGAGAGACTGAAGAGATAACAAGTCCCAACATCGCGGCCATTAAATAAGACATCTTAAAAAAATATGCTGCAAAAAAAAGAATAAAAATGGATTCAAATAAAACTGGCAGAACCCCTATCTTTATGGCGTCCAGCCCGACCACATTTAGCTCTGATTTGCTAACACCTAGGCCAACGCGAATCAAAATGATAATTAAAGCGAGAGACCTAAGATCAGCAGAAAATCGCAAAACATCTGAAAGAATAAAATCAAATCCGCTAGGTCCTAATACAATCCCGGCCAATATCATTCCCAGAACACCAGGCAATCTAATTTGCTCAAACAGTACGTAGAAAATCAATGCGGTAGTAACAACTATTGCTATATTAAACAACACCAATGCCTCTTATTTTTTATCGTTAATTTGCCCACTTCAGTACCAATTCATTGCTATTTATATAGCTTTTCCGTATCTTTAAAGTCTTTGCATTATAATTCTTTATGTAATTATTAACTTTATAATCATCCATTATTACTCCAAATTCCTTGGTACAGCCAACACTGTTTGCTAGATCAGTATATGCCATATTTTTAAAATCTCACGCTTGACTTAACAAAGCAATGATGCTACTTAACCGTTAATTTACTTAACCGTGTTAACTATAACTTCAATAGGGGGTATTATGAAAAAACAGTTTGCTACAGAGTACAATCCACTCTACTTTTTATCATCATTGGGGAACGGAGGACTTGCCGTTTCCTTCTTCATCTACCTAATGTTCATGGTCAAACACCCAGATGCACCGATGGCCACATTTGGCCACGTTTACCCACTACTAACTGGATCAAATACTCGTATCGCCTTTCTAGTTGGTGCTGCTATGGCCGCAATTTTATATTTTACGTTTAGACATTTTTGGCTACTTGCACGCAATCTTAGCGCCTTTTCTGAATATAAAAAGAGTGAAGAATATCAAAAATTAATTACCTCTAACTCCGAAGTATCTCTTATGGCAATTCCTTTGACTTTGGCCATGAGTGTGAATGTCAGCTTTATAATTGGCGCAGTTTTTGTTCCAGGCCTTTGGAATATTGTTGAAACACTTTTTCCTTTTTCAATTATTGCTTTCACGGCCGTAGGAATTTTGGCACTAAAATATTTCGCTCACTATGCCGCCCGAGTAATTACCAAAGGTGATTTTGATTTTATTCAAAATAATCATTTGGGACAGATGATCTCTAGCATGGCCTTCATTATGGTTTCGGTTGGCCTTGCTGCTCCTGCGGCAATGACTAAATCACCTGAACTTTCTGCCTTGGCCATTGTTTTATCTATTTTCTTTGGCAGTATTTCCCTGCTACTCATGATGGTGAAAATGGTATTAGGTTTCAAATCAATTTTGCGCCAAGGCTTGGCAAAAGAATCTGCTCCTAGTATTTGGTCAGCAATTCCCATTTTAACACTCATTGGAATAACAGGCGTACGCTTAACTTCTGCTGCTTTCCATAATTTTCTACACACTAATCCACCGGCGCTACTGATGTTTTTTGGATTGGCATTTATTATCTCTTTGCAAATCATTACCGGTTTTATTGGATATATCGTATTAAAGCGTGTTGGTTATTTTGAAGAATTTGTCTCTGGCCCAAAGAAAAGCGCTGGCAGCTTTGCACTGATTTGTCCTGGCGTTGCTTTTTTTGTTCTAGGTATGTTTTTTATCTCCTGGGGCCTTGTTAAAACAAATATTTTAACCATGTTTTCCCCTGCATACTTTTTGATTTTGGCACCACTTGTCTTTGTCCAATTCAAAACAATTCATGTTTTAGGCAAATTGAACAAGAAACTTCTTACTGCCAGCACAACAGAAGATGATTTTTCAATCATTGAAAATATTAACCAAGGGCCATTGACTACGACGACTTAATCGGATTGCTCTCACAAGTAGCAAGAAGCTACTCCTCCTAACAAACTAAACAGGTCAGGTAAAAGACTTGGCGTATGTGCTTATGATCAGATTAAAGACCACTTCGGACAGTAAGGTATCCCCCTTGCTGTCCCATACTGCGCCAATCGGCCATATTAGGGTTTATTGAATAAACTAAAATTCCGATACTTAAACAGAGAGGTTACTAACAAAAGAGGGTTGCCCGAAATGGCAAGAAACTGTTACAAATTCATATCAACTTTAGGGCCTTTGAGTCTATCATTCTATAACGTCGTCATTTCTAAATTCCTTCTAATCGCTTATTCCATCACTGGAATTATCTATGCAAATGAATTTGTAAGGCCGAACTCTCCTTTTGATTATGCCACTCAATCCGCCTTAACCGTAGAAAATACTCATGCTGTTTCTGGCGTAAAAGTTGCGTGGGCCAACTACGAAGCACTCCGGCGAGATTTTGTAATTCTTCGCAACTACTCAAATGATCAAATCGACAAGTGGCTTTTAAAAAATTTTTCGCGTATTGGAGCAGATCAACCCCTTTTAAATAATATTAGAAATTCTCCAATCCCTATAGATGAGTCCGCGCCAAAGGCCGTGGCATACCGCCCAGCAAACTGGCGCAGATCTGCTGCTTTGGAAGCACTTGATGACGATGGTAACATTGTCGGAATGGTTGATATTAAAGGATTCGGACATGGTGCTCAATCAGAGTTTGTATACAATGATGGAACGAGATCCGAAATTCCCTCTAGTAATTCTGCTTATAAACAAGTCGAAGAGGCGAAAAAACTGCAAGGAAAAATAGACGCGTTGAATAAATTAAAAGTCAGAGGACACAGCAATGGCCTTATGAGTTTAGGTGAGGCAATCGCTGAAATGATAAGAGAGCAGGCCATTTCCAAAATATTTAAACACTCGGCCAGCGGATTAGAGGCCGTTGAATCCTATGCGATACTAAAACTTCCATTTAATATTTTAAAAGAGGATGGACAAGAAGAGCCTGCTTCTCTTTACTTACGACAGGCCAATGAGGGAAGAAATAGTGGATTATTTACACCATCGTTTGCTTACCGTGATCGATCAGGAAAGTTTCAATATACATCTTCAGGATCTGCCATTGATTTTGGAGGAGCTACTTTTGAGGAAATTGAAATTGCAAGACTATGGGGAGAATCAATTCTGCAACAACCTGGCAAATGGGATCCTCAAAAAACAAAACCATGGGAATATGCCCATGACACAGCATGGGCATACGCCAAACAAGGTAATCGCCAAATTATTGAAACACATCGGCAAGAAATGTTATCAGAAATAGATAATTGGATTGCTAAACATCCAGAAATTTTTTCATCTAATGGCGACAATAGTGAATACCTCAACTGGGTGGAGAAACATAAGGATCTGCCATACTCTGAAAAAAAGCTTGCCTTTAATAAATTTCAAAAAACAAACCTCCTCCTTCTTGGATTGAAAAGGCCGTTCTCGGAAATGACTGGGAATATGCTGAAAAAGCAGTCCTTACTTTAAACAAGTACAACGACAAAGAATCACTATCCATTATTGGAAAAGTTTTTTCAGATCCAATTTTAAAAAAACGCGGAGGAAGAATCAGGGAAAATGCAATAATGGCATTGATTAAAAATCAAGAAAAAGAGGTAATTGATTTAATTGAAATTGCATTATCAGATGAAAACGTAGACGTAAAAATAAGCGCACTAAAGGTACTGGCAGATGCAGATAGAGATGATCAGCGCTTTTTTACGTTACTTAAAAAGGCACTTAACGATGATAATTTGGCCGTCAAGCAAAATGCTATACTTTCCCTCTCCGGCAACCAAAATCCAGAAGCATTCGCTTTAATAAATGATCTTCTAGAGAATCCAAATGATGAGATTAGAAAATTTGCTGCGATGGCACTATCTGGGCATAAAAACAATCCACAATCACTAATGTTGATTAAAAAAGCACTTAACGATAGTAGTTTGAAAGTCAAAGAGAGCGCCTTGCTATCACTGGCCGGACGCACTGATGATGAATCTATCGCTTTGATAGAAAAATATCTTTTTACGACAGATCCTTCGTTGATAAAACTAAAAGAACATGCGGCAATGGCCCTCTATGGCATCCATGACATAAAAGCGCTAGTTTTGATAGAAAAAGCACTCGATATACAAGAATACTTCGTACAGTATAAAGCAATTCTAGCACTATCTGGATACAACGATAACGAGTCATTGAAGGTTATAAGGAAGGCCTTTAATATTAAAGAACATGATTTTAAAATTGATGTTCTAAAAACCTTGTGCGGACGAACCGACCAAGGCTCACTGGAGCTATTAGAGGAAATAATTCGCGGGGAAAATGGCAAATTACGAAATTTGGCAATTGATCTTCTGGCCCTACGAGAAGATTTTCATGCCACTAAACTAATAAAAAAACTACTTGAAACAGATAAATCATTAAGTAATATGGAGCGCGGCCGTCTTGAGTATGGCCTATTAAAAGAAATGGTTGCCAAGAAAACTACAACTGCAAAGTGCCTGGCCTTAGCATTGCAAAGACTTTCCTCCAAATAACTTTGAACATTGTAATATAAAAAAAAGAGAGGCCCTCATCCTGAGGGCCTCTTCTTTCATGTAGACACCAAATTAATGATGTCTATATTTAACTATTAATTTCGTGCTAATAGAAAAATTTGATCAATTATTTGCCAAAATCTTCATCAATGCTTTTATATTCGTAATTCTGGTAACATCCTCTCCCCGACAACCATCCTCAGTGCACTGTTGTGGACGGCGACAGCGTGAGTCGTAATCATAAACATAGTCATTTTCTCCTCTAACCAAGATTCCTTCAACTACTCCAGTTTGACTATCAAATACCGCTGACCCGGAATTACCTCCAAAAGTATCTAAATTAGTCACAAAATATTTCGCAAAGGCCGTCTCGCGTACACGCGCTCCTGCAGAAATTTTAGTTGGCAGGCCAGATGGGTGGCCAATTACTACAACCTCAGTATTCATGCCAATTTTTCCTTCTCTTCTTACAATAAGTGGGGCACGATCTGTCACCGGTCGGTCCAATTTTATCAGTGCATAGTCGTCACTATTTGATGAAGACTGGGCCCTTTCAACAATCGACACACAAGAATAAACACTACTTTTTAACAATGTTGAAATAATCGGACGGCCCTCGTCAGTAACATTATAATCAAAGGCCCATTTGAATCCATCACAATCACTCTGCTTGGTCACGCAATGTCCAGCAGTAACCAGCAAATCTGGCCCCACCAAAAAACCAGAACATCGGGCAACGGCAGTTTGATTGGCAAAACGCTCATCAGCACAGAGATTCATTCCCGACTGTAAAGTTCCACCTTTGATCGTATAATAGTCACTAACACCGTCGTCAATAAAAGTAGAATTGCCGATTTGTGCAGCAGTTGACTGCGCTAACTGAAGATGTAATCCATCAGTTGCTTCGAAGAGATCAAGTCGATTATCGTCACCGTATATAACTTTATTGCGAGCAAACAATGACGAAGATAAAATTAATAATATGCCAACAATTGCAGAAACCATCCATGAATTCATAAATACACATCCTTGGTAATTAATTAGCGTTTAAAACGAAAAAAGAACTGCCATGTTCTCATTCGTCAGAAGAAACCTAATGTTCCTCCCATTACTGCTTTGAATAATTATCTGGAAGCAATTTCTAGTTGACAACTAACAACTTCTTACATGAGTAGAATCTGTTCGAAAACTCCAGCGCCGCCCATCCATATCAATCAGGTAAAACACTCCACTTTTATCCTCTATAATAATTTCTCTACTCAGCTCTTCTTTGCGATACAACAAAAAACGCCCTTTCTTTATTAATGCTTCTAACTCTTCACTAGTATCCATGAGAAAATTTAAATCTGTTGGAACAACTTTTTCTCTGTTATCTGAAGAAATATTCACAAAGCGAAAGCAAATACCATCATAGAATAAATCAACATCGCATCCGTTTGCCACTGTATCAACATCCAAAAGCTGGCCCAAAAAATTGGCCAGCAAATTCTTATTAGTTGTATATATGGTTATACCAGAAAAAGAGATACTCATTATACCGGGGCAGGATTGGGGATTTTTCCATTACTAGCTAGGTCACTATCTTTGTTATCATTGGTGCTGATTTCTTGTGAGGCAGATGGATGATTATTGCCATCATTTTTCTTGTTATTAAATACTGGCACTCCAATATCTTTTCCATCAACGATATCACGAATCTGTGCATAATCTAACGTTTCCCAAATAATAAGTTTTTCTGCAAGTCGAGTTAGGGCCTCGCGATGTTGCGTTAAAATTCCCACCGCTTGTTTGTAGTTGTTATCAATCAGAGAAAATACTTCATCATCGATATCACGAGCTTTGCTTTCAGAATAACCATTTTGTTCAATGGGGTTAGCGAAAGGGGAAATTCCAGTTTTTTCAAAACGAATAGGGCCCAATTTTTTTGACATCCCCCAATGACAAACCATTTTATGTGCTAATGCCGTTGCCCGTTCAATATCATTACTAGCACCGTTGGTAATTTCTCCAAAAACTAGCTCCTCGGCACAACGCCCGCCCATTAAAAAAGAAATATAGTTACGGGCCTTTTCTGAACTTAAGCTTAGCATGTCCTCATTTGGTAGTGTCTGAGTTACTCCCAGTGCTGCGCCTCGAGGAATAATGCTAACTTTGTGAATAGGATCTGTCTGCGGAAGATTCATGCCAACCAGTGTATGGCCGGCCTCATGATAGGCAGTATTACGCTTTTCTTTGTCGGATAAAACCATAGAACGTCTCTCCGAACCCATTAAAACTTTGTCTTTAGCATATTCGAAGTCTACATTTTCCAATCCCTTCTTATTCAAGCGAGCTGCTTGCAACGCCGCCTCATTTACCAAGTTGGCCAAATCTGCTCCAGAAAAACCTGGGGTGCCTTTGGCAATATCATCCAAGCGAACATCACCATTAAGTGGCGTTTTTCCTGTATGGACTTTCAAAATACCTAGACGCCCACGAATATCGGGAAGTGAAACGGTAACTCTTCTATCAAAACGGCCTGGCCGAAGTAGCGCTGGGTCCAATACGTCAATACGGTTAGTAGCGGCAACCAAAATAACACCCTCATTAGACTCAAATCCATCCATTTCCACAAGTAGTTGGTTTAGTGTTTGCTCTCTTTCATCATGGCCTCCGCCTAGTCCAGAGCCACGATGTCGTCCTACTGCATCTATCTCATCAACAAAAATAATACAGGGTGCATTTTTCTTTCCTTGTTCAAAAAGATCACGCACTCGGGAAGCACCAACACCGACAAACATCTCTACAAAATCAGAACCGGAGATAGAAAAAAATGGAACATCAGCTTCTCCGGCAACTGCACGCGCTAATAATGTTTTTCCAGTTCCTGGAGGGCCGACAAGAATCACTCCCTTCGGAATTTTTCCGCCTAATGCTGTATATTTTTTTGGATCTTTTAAGAAGTCTACTACCTCCACTAACTCATCTTTGGCCTCTTCAATTCCGGCCACATCTTTGAACGTAACTTTTTTATCGCTGGGGCTTAACATTTTGGCCCGAGATTTGCCAAAACTCATGGCCTTACCACCACCTGCTTGAATCTGTCGCAAAAAGAAGTAAAAAATGACAATCAATAAAATCATCGGCCCCCAATTAATTAGAAGTGTGGTGAAAAAATCTGGTTTTTCCTCTTCCTCATAATTAGGAGTCATTTTATGCTGGCGGAGGAGATTGAAAGTGGTCTCTCCTGTATCACCAATTAATCTAAATCTAGAGTTCTCCTCATCTTTACCATCATGGCCTGCTCGAAATTTGCCCATAATGACATTTTTACCCTTAAAGGTAACTTCCTCAACCTGCCCGGCCTCCACGGCCGTAATAAATTCAGAGTATTTTATTTTTTTGTAATATGTTTTCCCTTCATTAACCATTTTTGCAATCAGGGCAAACATCAAAATTCCAACTATCCAAAGGGTCAACGTTTTTTGATGCGGTCTCATCGATAAATCCTAAGAAAAAAATATTAATATTTTTACAAAACAGTGAGGGAGGATGGTAACACAGAGATTATAATTATTGTAACTATTTCCTCTCGCAAACGGCCATATTTTATAGTTTATGGCCCTAATAAATTACAAGGGACAACTTTAAACTGCCTTGATTGATTTTTTTCTTTTTGCCAAACAAAAAGCAGTCTTGAAAAAAGTTGTATCCAAATTCCATTTTCCTGCGCATAAGCAAAGGCCAATTTAAAATATCTAAATTGACGACGCAGTGTCGGTAACATTTTTTCTATCTCCTGATCTGTTGATATTGCAAAGAGAGGGAGTTGATGAAAACGGTGAACCTTCTCTGTGTTTTTTTTAGATTGCAAGTATGACAACGTGGGAATATCCGCATCTTTTATTCTTTTTAGCTCCAAAAGCAAACCTTGCTCCATTTGGCCAAATAGTTTTGCCTCTGCCGAGGATTTACAAAAAACTAAAACACTAAAAAATGAAAAAACTGAGATGCTCCCTGAAAGCAAATGGGGGCCCCACTTATTGGCCTTAGCAGCACTAATTAGCTTCTGAATCGGAATGGACCAAACGCCTCTTCGTGCTACCGATAAGTGCTGGAGACTTGCCAAAATTTGTTCCGTTGCAAAAAGAAAATTACCATTTGAGGAGAGATCTATGAGGGCAGACCAATCTTCTGCGCCACTAAGCACAAATAATTGAGGTGGTGAACTATTTGCTTCCACCATCCTCGAACAATTGGCATTAAGCGCCAATTGATTGGCCCGATTTACATAATGCTTTAAGTATTGAGGAAAGCGACTTGCTAATTTAGCAATAATTGGGCGCAAAAAATTGCGCTCGAAACGCTCATCTTTGTTACTAGGATCATCTAAAAATAAAATTTTACACTCTCTGGCGTAACTTTTTATCTGATTTTTAGACAAAGACATTAGTGGACGGGCCACTCTCCGATTCAATACGGGAATACCGATGGAGGACTCTGGGGATGAACTTTTAAGCAACGATAGTAATGACCATTCAAAAGAATCGTCAATATGATGGGCGGTGTATAACAAATCATCCGGTGCCAAATAACGCATTAAATGCAAGTAACGCTCATCTCGCGCGCTGCTTTCAAAATTGGGTTGATTTAAAGAAAAATTCAGTCGCGCTACCTTCGTTTTTAAATTCAGCTGAGAGGCCATTTTTATAACAAACTTCTCTTCCTGCAAATTGGAAGACCGCGTTCCATGATTTATATGTAAAACAGTTAACTCTTTAAGTCGATCTGGTGCAATCTCAGAAATAGACTTTAAAATATGCAGAAGAACCATTGAATCTACTCCACCAGAGACGGCCACAAAGGCCCGGCGGGAAGCAGGAAATAATCTTGCCTGCTGCATAAAGGCAAAAACATGGTTGATCATTAATTTTTTTTGCATGCTTTGAAATTAGCGCACGTCCATAATTAATACAAATTATAATTGACAGTAAAATGCGGCCCAATTATTCTGCGATTTCACCAAAATATCATCTTGGCTTGGTAGCTCAGTTGGTTAGAGCGAGAGATTCATATCCTCTAGGTCGGCAGTTCGATTCTGCCCCAAGCCACCATAAAAAACACTGTCTCTAATCACTGACTAACTTGCGCAGTCGGGGAAGACATCGTTTTTAATTCTTCTGGACAGGCCTCACCAACGCAAAGATAGGGAGATGGATCCGACTCTACTCCGTCTCCAAGGGCCGTCATATAAAAATAGTTGGCCTTACAGGAATCAATCAACATATCGATGGTAAAACCGCGAGCATCCGGCAAGGCCGAAGCTCCAACTTCAACGAAGGCGCCAGAAGTATCATTTTCTCTCCAATAAACTTTATACCCAGTAATTCCGGAAATACTTTCATAAGCAAACATAATTTTAACTGTTTTCATTTTACTTTCACACGTGACGGAAAGATCTTCATAGCTCGAATCTGAAACCGTAATTAAATCCTCTACGTGAGCGACTGGCCCATCACCATCGTTGTCGGTAATGATTACTCTAACCTCCTCTCTCTCTCTTTCCGTAACAGTGTATTCACTTCCTCCACACGAAATAAGCATTAGTAAAAAAAAGAGTGCAGAAAAAAAATTAGCCCATAAGGTTTTATTCTTTCTAATCATGCTAGACTCCTTTTTATAATCTTCATCATCCAATTTTACTCTATAAGTTCTAAGACAATCGATTTGTCACTTCCACTAATGCTTTCCTCTGTCGTGACGGCCTGAATCCCTGGGCAAGTTACTCCCCAGCAAACAGCATTAGACATTTTCGACTCCTGCTTAACAGATCCTTCCGGCCGAAAATCACCTATGGCCTCACTCCCCTCACTAGCGGTATAAATAGTAAAGGCCCGAATATAAATAGTGTTTGCTTCACAAGAATCTAGGCCAGTATTAAGCATATTAAAACTTGTGGCCGCAGGATCTCTTAACTCATAAATGAGTGGGTCAGTTCCATCCACATATTTTTTGTAAATGCGAAAACCTCCCAAATCAAGATCAGGATCAGGATACGGGGCCCAAGAAAGTGTATTGCTTAATGTTTCACAAACAGTCCTATCTACATCGTCGCTGGGATCATTAGGATTAATAGGAGAAGTCGTATCTTTTAACCTTCGCAAAATAATAAAATTCTTGCCACAAGAACTTAGGGCCAAAACCACCAAAACTAAAGCAGCCGTGAACAAACGTCGATTTATCATAAATCCCCTCCAAGCTCTTCCAAAGTACTACTCCGACAGATTTCCTATCGCAATTTTCTGTGGATTGGTCAGTCCATTTTGTTCACTGGTTAAATTAAAAATTGGATATATATCTCTGGTTGAGGCATCTAGTACTCGCTCATCAAATCCCACAACTCCACTTACCCGCCCAACAGTTGAAAGCAGAAGATATGACGCATGAGATTGCTCTTCAGGAACATAAAAGTATAAGGCGGTAGGAGTTCCAAAATTTGCCAATGAACCCAAAATAACTTTGAGCGGTTTGACTTGTGCCAGCTGGCCTTCTCCATACTGTCTTTCAATATCTTCAACAGAGCTGAATATTTCTAACCGGCCATTTTGAGTGATGAAAATCTTGCCACTGTTTAAATCAGTTTCCAATAAAAAGTAATTATCATAACGGCCTTCACCATATTCAAACTCCGAATCTGGCGAAACTATTTTGGTTACTATTTCACTGGCCACGATAAATTTATCTGCACGTACTAAATTATTAAGTCCATCGGCATTTTCAAAATACAAAACCTTGAGATTTTTATCAGCAGAAGAAAGTGGTCGATACAAAAAATAAACGGTATTTTTCTTTTCATCAACTTTGTAATCAACTAATAGGTGATTATCAATATCCGGATTAATTTTGCGCGATGGTTCTAAGCTTAAAAATTCAGCACTATTACTGTAAATACTATCAAAAGCATCCAGTCGATTATTCTTCTTATTTAGCGCATAAAGGATTCCTCTTTTGCTATCGTAGACAGTCTTGCCATAAGCACCAACAGTCACCTCTGATCCATCCATCACTGCCACGGCCTGCTCAGCATTAAAATAGTTCCAGGCAGTCTGAATAGTGTTTGCAGCAAAGGAGAAAATAGTTCCAGCAGAAGCGATAAGGCGTTTTTTTACGTTATCAAAAGTTATTCCGGTGATCGGAGAAGAAAATGGTGATAACTGCACTCGCGTCTTCACCACTTTAACCACTTCATTTTCAATATCTGAAATGTCAAACGCGGTCAGAACACTCTTGCGGCCTTTATCATAATCTATCACAAAAAGACGCCTTGACTCATTATCGACAGAAATACCACGAGACTGCTCAACGGATTTACCTGATGATATTCGTAAATCTGGAGCAACTTTTCCATCAAGTGCCGAAGCATTGTTAAATGTAATGACATTATATCGACTATTTTCCAAAGGACGGCCGGCAATAAAAAGACGATTCTTGCTAGTATCAAAGGCCAAGCCACCTGCCTCATTGGGAACGACTTGAAGCCACCAATCCTTATTTTTAATTATTCTGTTCGGCTTTCTCATTCCATTAAGTCGCTCTCTTCCATATGGATTATAAGTAGCGCCAGCTTGTTCATGAAATACAATAACCTCTCCGCTCTCATTTAAAACATATAGGTGTTTATTTTTCTGATCAAACGCTACATCCATGGGAAACTTCATATGAGTAACTGAACCAAAAAGTTTCCCAACAGGCGAAGCTTCTCCGTCTACTTTATTGGCCGGATAAAAAGCTAAAAGCGCATCACCATTACCCGAATGACAACTAACGTAGAGGACATTTCTTTCAATATCAACAGTAATTCCCGATGGACCTTTTACCCACGACAGACGGCCTTCTATCACTCTATTTGGAGAAATATCGCCCTGTAAAATGCTGGCCTTGTCATAGATAGTAATCGCATTTGAACCATTATTGGCGACATAAAGTACATCATTATTCTCATCAACAAAAAGCCCGGCCGGTCGATTCAATTTGGCAGAAGGCCCCTCAATAATTCTCGTCTCAGAGGCCACCTCATCGCTTTTTACGTTTGTAAAAACCAAAATGCCGTTTATCTGACTAGTCGTCATATAAAGGACATCCTTTATCGAATCGTAGGCAGAGTGCACCAGAGTATGTCCACGAGGATTATTAATTTTTACTGTCGGGGCCAGCTGTGGATTATCGTTAGGAAAAGGATATATTAAAATCTGACTATCCCCATTTTGCACAAAAAGAGAAAGGCGCATATTCATTGTTGTTTGAAATTGCGGCCCAGGGGCCGTCGCTGTTTGACTTTCCTGTCCATAGGCCCTAACCATGAAACTATATTTGCGCCCTGGCAAAATTTTTATTCCAGTGGATTGATCTAAAATTATTTTATGATTTTTATAATAATTGACTTGCGGATATTCAGAAGTAATCCCTGCAAAAACCTCCTCTACCTGTCCATCATCGCTAAGAAGCGATATGTCCACCTCCCCTTGTGTCGGAATGTTGGTGGCCCAACTAATCAGCGCCCTACTTTTTGACAACACCTTGGCCTGCACATTGTTAATTATGATTTCCGTTGGCGGTGGTTTAGGTTTCACTGTTTGATTGGCAATCTCTCGAATGTAAGTAATTTTTTTAGGTGGTGCTTTAATTTGATCAGCTTGAGAACAGGACACTAAAGCAAAAATTGTAAGATAAAAAATAGCAGTAATTAGTCGACTCATGAATAAATCTCCTGAAAAATTTATGACATTCTAACACAACACTCAATAACAGTTAATTATCAAATGGGGAATTGAAAATTTTACCTTTTTTAGAAAAGTGATCGAAAAAAATCAGCGGTTTTTATCAATCCCTCTTCAAAAGAAACAGAGGCACGATAACCAGTTAGCGTAACGAGCTTAGTCAAATCAGGCCGACGCATTTTGGGATCATCCTCCAACAGATGATGATCTATAAACGTAATTTTTGAAGATGATTTCAAATATTTAACAATAACTTCGGCCGCTTCTCGAACAGTATATTCTCCTGAATTGCCAATATTAAAAGGCATATGATCGGAACTGAACATTACATGATGCATAGATTCAATTAAATCAGAAATATAACAAAAAGAGCGAGTCTGTGCACCATCACCATAAACGGTTATCTCTTGGTTTTTTAACGCTTGATTTATAAAATTAGGGATCATCCGGCCATCATTAGGACGCATCCGTGGGCCATAGGTATTAAAAATCCGTACAATTCTAGTATCAACTTTAAATTTTTTATGAAAAGAAGTAGTTAAGGCTTCCGCAAAACGCTTTGACTCATCATAACAAGACCTTGGGCCAATAGGATTTACATTCCCCCAATAGCTCTCTACCTGAGGATGAATCTCCGGATCACCGTAAACCTCCGAGGTAGAGGCCTCCAAAAAACGGGCTCCCTTTTGCTGGGCAAGCAATAGCAGACGCCACACCCCTTCTGAATTAACTCGCATAATCTCCAGCGGAATTTGCGAAAAATCAATGGGCGAGGCCGGAGAGGCCAAGGAGTAGATAAAATCAATCTTAGTTTTATCAAGAGATGGAAGTTTTTGCGTAATATCCATTTCGTGAAATTCAAAATTCTTATATTTAGACAAAAGTTCGATATTAGACGGAGATCCCGTTATAAAGTTATCAACCCCAATAACCTTTGCCCCCTTCTCCAAATAATATTCGCAAAGATGGGAAGGAATAAATCCGGCCGCACCGGCAACAAAGAACGTTAAAGACTCATAATTTTCCGGAAATCGACAAGTAGTATTCGTCATAAATAGCGCATGCTCCAACTAATATTTTTTCAACTGTATTATCGTTGAACCAAGTAACAAAAGCAATCCACCTAATAGCTGCAGCGAGGTAACTGGTATTTTTAAGAAAATCCAATTAACCAAAACGGCGGCAAATGGAAAAGAAAGTTCCAGCAAAGCGCAGAGTCTGGCCGAAATACGCTTGAGTCCTTGATAATAAAGATACATGGATATGACGCCAGTTAGCAACGCCATAATTAAAATAGTACGCCAGACCACAAAACTCCCATCAAAAGAGGTTGGATCAAACAAAGCAAAGGGGGCCAGTGTGATCAGGCCCAAAGTGTAGCGTCCGGCCATAATCTCTTTTTCCTCAAAACCACCGAGTGATAATTTTTTACCAAATACAGTAGATGCTCCCCAACCAATCACCGCCAACAAGGCCAATCCATAACCTTTAAGTGCTTTATCTGCAAAAAAATTGACAGAAAAATCTAAAGCAGAAATTCCTTGAACCATATCCTGGAAAGCAATAAGTCCACTGCCTAATAAACAAATGGCCGCCCAAAGAAAAAACTGACGATTAAACCGCTCTCCCACCACAAGGTGGGCCATGACTATGGCCACCAGCGGTTGCAACTTTTGCAGTAAAATTACCACCGAGGGATTAATTAACATAAATGCGGAAGTAAATGCCAAGGTTGCCAAGGCCGAGCCAAAAACACCGATTACTAAAAAAGATAGGTAATGCGACGGACGTGCCTTAAAAAATTTTAAGGGGGCACGATAAAAAGTTGGGAAAAAAATTAGCAAAAGAAATAGATGTTCAAAAAATACGATATGAGTGGCAGAAATACCAGTTTTGAGCAGGGGATAACGAAAAAGCGTATCAATGGCCCAAATAAAACAAGAAGCGATAATTAAAAATATTCCTAACATGGCCAATAGCTCCTAAAATTCTTAGTTATAACTCTCCATAAATTTAACAAAACTCTTACGCGCCCTTTTAAAGATTAAATCCCTTTTTATACTCTGCTGATCTTTACGTCTACGCTGCTGTCGATCTAAAACTACTGGAGGAAAAAGAGCATAATTTATATTCGAGGGCCGAGGTTTAGGAGCTGTCATAACATAGTTGATAAGTGCTCCGATAGCACAATCTAGCGGCCAATTAATTCGCTCTTTGTTACTTAGACGTCGCAAAATCTGATAAGCGACATAGATTCCGGCCGAAGCACTTTCAGTATAACCTTCGACTCCCACCAACTGCCCTGCAAAATAAAGCCGATCATTTTTTTTAAAACTTAGATCATAGTTAAGCAGGCCCTTCGCATTCAAAAAACTATTGCGGTGAACCGAACCCAAATGAATAAAGCGAGCATTTTCAAAACCTGGAATCATCCGAAAAACTCTCAACTGTTCTTTATGAGTCAGTCGGGTTTGAAATCCTACTAAATTAAAGGCCGTTCCTAATAGGTTCTCTTTGCGCAACTGAACTACAGCATGTGGACGCTCCCCATTTTCGAACTCAAGGCCCACCGGTTTCATACAAGAAAAACGTGGCGCTTCGGCACCACGCTCAGCAATCGTGTCTATGGGCAAACATCCTTCAAAAAATTTATAATCTTCAAAATCGCGCGTTGGCAATTTCTGAGCACTGACCAATTCCAAGACAAACCTGTCATACTCCTCTTTGGTAAAGGGAGCATTGAGATAACCGATTTGAGAAAGATCGCTACATTCAGCACTGCTTTTATAACGATCTTTATAATAAAGTTTATCCCAATTAAGCGACTCACCATCCACTACTGGTGCAATGGCATCATAAAAATAAAAATCCTCCGGAGAATCTAGTAATTTCGTTTTAATATAATTTTCTAGTGAAGAGGAAGTTAATGGCCCTGAGGCCACAACTACAAAATCGTAATCAGAGACAGCAGATGTTAGCGGTAAATCGAGAGAAGTTATCTCCTCTTCAAAAATCTTTATCTTGGGGTGCTGTGAAAGCAGCTGGGTTATTTCTGCTGAAAACTGCTGCCGATCAACGGCCAGTGCACTACCTGCGGGAACCTGACTATTTTGCGCCACTTTCCAAACAATAGAACCAAGGTCGCGCATCTCAAATTTCAATATCCCATGGGCCGAATTACTCTCTTGAGACTTTAAAGAGTTACTACAAACTAACTCGCCAAAAGTAGATAAACGCTGGGCCGGGTTGGGATTTTTTCGTTTGCACTCATAAAGATGAACCTCCACTCCCGCATTGGCCAAACTCCAGGCCACTTCCGATCCGGCCAGGCCGGCACCGACAACCATAACTTTCCCATTAACTGACCAATTAGGCCCCGCAAACATAAATATATCTCCATTATTTACAACTCTCTTTACATGTTCGAAAATATAGAGTCAACGCTATTATCGATACGCAGGAAGTGTTCATGAAAATTACCATACATCAGACAGATCAAATCATCGGTGACTTTGCCGCAATATATGACTATTGCGAGATGGCCATTAAAAAAAATATTGAAGGGCTGCACCTTTTCCCAGAACTTTTTTTGGCCGGTTATCCTTTAGCTGATCTCTGTTTGCAAAAAGAGTTTATATCCAACTATCAACGTTCACTAAAAAAAATATCTGCACTTTTTTTGCAGCTTCCATCCAACAACAAACAGGCCTACCTTATGGGTGGACTGGATTATGAATTCGATGAAGTGGGCAAACTCAGCAAGATCAGAAACTCTATTTTTCACTTCACTCCCGGAAAAGAATATCAGAATATTTACAGCAAGCAACTGCTACCAGATTATGATATTTTTGATGAGAAAAAATATTTTACCTCTGGGAATCAAAGCATATTATGGGATTTTTCCGGTACAACCATTGCTCCTTTGATTTGCGAAGATATGTGGCACTCTCCTTTCCATGAAAGGCGCGATCCAATAGATCAGTTAGTTGAACTAATAAGCAAAGACACTAAAAAAAGAAAAATTGATCTAGTTATAAATCTCTCGGCCAGTCCTTTCTACTTAGGGAAAACCAAAGAGCGCCAAGAGCGCGCGCAAAAAGTTGCCAACACGCTGGCCGCCCCACTAGTCTACGTCAATAGAGTCGGAGGTGAAGACGAAATTCTTTTTGATGGAAATAGCTTCGGAGTAAACTTTTTAGATAACAAGTTACTCCTGCAATGTTCCTCTTTTGCCGCTGATTGCAAAACCGTAGAAGTTGATCTACCGAGGAAGGCCTCCGCATTGTCACCACCAACGGCCTCCATACATGTATGGAGAGAACTACTTCATCCTCATCTTAATGCTACCACTCCTCCCACTCTTCCTAGTTGGAATGATCAAGAGTGCGAAACAGTTTTACAAGCATTAATGTTTGGACTGCAAGAGTATGCCAGGAAAGCAGGAATGACTAATTTTCTAGTGGCAAATTCGGGAGGGATTGATTCGGCGCTAGTTTTGGCCATCACCAAGTTATCTCTTAAAAACGGCCAACGCCTAGAGGCAATTTACATGCCTGGCCAACATTCGGCCACCTTAAGCTATGAATTAGCATACGCTTTGGCAAAAAATTTGAACGTAAAAATTACCAGTGCCTCCATTAAATTCATCCATAGCACTATTAAAAATAGTTATCTACAAGATTTTAATAATCCCCTTAAAGGAGTGGCCGATGAAAATGTACAAAGTAGAATTCGTGGCCTTATCCTTTATGCTCACTCTAATCAGGGCAATTTTATGGTGATCAACACTTCCAATAAATCTGAATTAGCAGTCGGCTACTCCACTTTGTACGGGGATAGCGTGGGAGCAATCAGTCTATTAGGAGATATGTACAAAAGCGAGGTTTACTCTCTGGCCAACTATATTAATAGAAAATATAACAATCCAATTCCTGAAAAAATTATTACCCGTGCGCCCACCGCCGAACTTCGAGAAAACCAAACTGATGCTCAGTCACTACCTCCTTATGATTTTCTAGATCCCATTTTAGAGGGAATTTTAAGCTATAGCATGGATAAAGAATCTTTGTCCCAGGCCGGATTTGATAGCACGCTTATAGATAAAGTCTACGACCTATATCGCAAGTCTGAATTCAAGCGCTATCAATTTTGTCCAATCATAAAAATAAAAAAGAAAAGCTTTGGAAGGGGATATCGAGTCCCAATTTCTAAAAAATAGAAAACAGTAATAAGCTACAGGTCAAGGTTGCAAACGAACTGTCAGAGTAGTCTAAACTAAAAAAATTAAGACATTGGCCAGTCCACATAATAAACTTCACCATTGTGAACTCCGCTTCATGAGAGTATGCTTAAAATTTAACTAAAAACTATATTCTTTCTCCGGAGATTTTCTGATGTCTAATAACGTTTTTCCTAATAAAATATTTAAGCATCTGGCATCTGTAGTCTTTGATGCCCAAAAGAGACTCTTTTCTCTTTCCGACCTTTCTGACAAGCAGCTCTACGACAGCATCGTAACCCCTCCAGACCCGGCCATGGGTGATTTTGCTATCCCCTGTTTTTTATTATCCAAACCGCTTAAAATGGCCCCCAACAAAGTGGCCGAGCAATTGGCCTTTGCTATTTCTGCAGACGGCATTATTAGAGCGGTAAAACCCTCCGGCCCCTATCTTAACTTTACGCTGGAAAATATGGCCTACGGCGAAATCGTATCTGCTATCATCGATCACTCATATTTTAAAACGCCATTAATTGAAAAGGCGGAAAATATTATGATCGAATATTCTCAACCCAACACCCACAAAGAATTGCACGTGGGCCACATGAGAAATCTCTGCTACGGTAACGCCCTTGTTCACATGAATCGCTATTTGGGGCATAAAGTGATTGCCTCGACCTACCCTGGCGATGTGGGAACACACGTAGCAAAATGCCTCTGGTATCTAAAATTTCACAATAAACTGCCAGCACCTACTAATAATAAAGGGCCATGGCTGGGAGAGATGTATTCTAAGGCATCGATCAAATTAGAAGATGAGATGGGAACTCCCCGGGAAGAATTAAATCGCAAAGAATTAACCATTATCCTAAAGGAACTTACCGCCGAGAAGGGCGAATATTTTGAGTTATGGAAGGAAAGCCGTGAATGGTCTATTGAATTAATGAAACAAGTTTATAAATGGAGCGATGTGCTGTTTGATCACTGGTATTTTGAATCGCAAGTTGATCACCCCTCCATTGAATTTGCGAAGAAATGGCAACAGCAAGGTTTATATATTGAATCCGAAGGTGCCATCGGAGCAGATTTAAAAGATGATAAACTGGGTTTTTGCATTATGATTAAATCCGATGGAACTGGAACCTATGCGGCCAAGGATATATCTTTGGCATATAAAAAATTCGATGAATATCGACTAGATCGTAGCTACTATGTAGTAGATAAAAGACAAGCGCTCCACTTTAAACAAATTTTTAAGGTCCTTGAAAAACAAAACTTTTCTCACGCAAAAAATTGTTTCCATTTAGAGTACGACTTTGTTGAACTTCCCTCTGGTGCAATGAGTTCTCGCAAAGGAAATATCATCCCCTTAACAGATCTTACTTCCCTAATGGAGCAAAAAATCCGTGATGATTTTTTGAATAAATATCAGGGAGAATGGCCAGATCAAGAGATCTCCGAAACGGCCCAACAAATTGCCAATGCCGCCATAAAATATGGAATGGTACGTATGGACAGTTCTCGCAAAATTGTTTTTGACATGAATGAATGGTTAAAATTAGATGGCGAAACCGGCCCCTACTTACAATATGTTTATGCTCGCATTCGCTCTCTTTGCGAAAAACAAAATTTTGATGAACAAAAAATGGCCAACAAAAAAATTGCCTGGAATAGGCTAGCGGAACAAGTCGAAAAAAATATCATGGTGCAATTGTCTACCTTTAACGACATTGTGAAGGCCGCAACCGCAAACCATCGTCCCTCGATGATTTGCAACTATCTCTACGATCTAGGAAAATCCTTCAATAATTTCTATGCCAATTGTCCAATCGGCAAGGCCCCGGATGAAGATTTAAAAACGGCCAGACTCGCACTCTCCCTGGCGGTTGCCAACATTATGCGCGAGGGGCTTGCATTAATTGGAGTAAAAGTTCCGGCAAGAATGTAACATAAATTAAGGGAAAGTATATGCAGGCCACCACTCTAAAACGAACTCAGGATATACCACTAGTTCGTGCCGAATTTAATATTTTCGGCATTAAAAATGATCCGCAGGCAACGACACTCATCGAACTTTTTGATTACCACGCTATCGAATACAAATTTTTTGATTTTAGAGATTTCCCACCAACAGATGAACAGCTTCAGAGATTTGCTGATTTTTTGGATGAAGAATACCCACTCAATCAACGAAGCAATTTATATAAAAAAAATGAAAAAAAATTTAAGGCCCTCGGCCATAAAGAAAAACTCGATTGGCTACGTTTACACTATCACGTTTTACCACGGCCAGTCGTTGAAGACCGCACGGAAAAAATCCTCTCTATTGGAGGAAGGCCCCAGCGTATTTTTGAGGATCTTACTGGCATAAAAGTTCGACATTAGTAATTGCCCTACTTTTTTGCCAATTTTTTATCTCAAACGCAACTAACTTTAACCGTAACTACCTAAAATAACGTGTCTCATTCTACTTTTTAATAATTATAAACGTTAGACGCTATCATTGAGGTAACTACTAATGATTATAGTAAATAAAGTCGATAAGTAGCGGTGTTTTTATGAAATAGATCGACACAAAGGTGGGCCAATGAAGCATTTTATCACCCTTTTTTTTATACTATCCTTTGTCTTTTTGTCCCAATCGTGTCTGCCAAGGCCACGACTTCTTGCCGAAAAAGAGATACTTCCTGAAATAAATGATTCCACTGATCAAATAATAGATGCGATCTTCTGGGATGCTCCGGTAAAAGGGATGTTGATAATTTCTAAGTCCACCGGCAAATCTACAACTGGCCAGACTGGCAATTTTTCTTGTATTCGCGGTGAAACTCTGCAATTTGCCATAGGGGGAGTAAATACCGACTATGTTATAATTGGCCAAGCTCAATGTGCTCCGATTATTACTCCTCTTGATTTAGCAATTAACGCCTATCTTGCACGTGATATTTCCGAATCTCCCCTTATCGAACGAGAAGGCGTTCTTTCTGATTACTATCAAGGAACCAACCGCGATGTTGCCAACAGAATTGCCTATTTTTTGCAAAAAATAAACCAGTCTCCTGAAAATGAAAATGTAATTGATCTCTCAAACATTCACCTCGCAGAAGCTCTATTAAAAAATATAACTCCACTAAAATCTGAATCAACTATGTTTAAAATAGTGGCCATTGACTTTACAAATGACGTAGATATTAACAACATAATCTCCTCATTGGAAGAAGATGTGCTCGATTCTACCACGGAAAAGATCATTTTATCCGATGTTACCGCAAATGAGGCCGCTGAAGCATTTGAAGAAAATATCCTCTTCTTAGAAGATACCGCAGAAGAACTAATTGCAATGGGAACTATACAAGAAGATCTTTTCCAAATTATAAACTCGTGGAATCAAGAAAATAAAACGCCAACACCAACTCCCACTCGAACTGCAACGCCAACACCAACTCCCACTCGAACTGCAACGCCAACACCAACTCCCACTCGAACTGCAACGCCAACACCAACTCCCACTCGAACTGCAACGCCAACACCAACTCCCACTCGAACTGCAACGCCAACACCAACTCCCACTCGAACTGCAACGCCAACACCAACTCCCACTCGAACTGCAACGCCAACACCAACTCCCACTCGAACTGCAACGCCAACACCAACTCCCACTCGAACTGCAACGACTGCTCCTAGCTGTTCTGCAACTCTTAGCGCTAGTAGTATAACTAGCGCCGAAACTATTACCGTTTCTGTACAAGGAGGCAGCACTATTTCTAGCTACGAAGCAAACTGCGATCTTTCTCAAACTAAATTTGTATCTATCCCTGTAGTAGACGGCAAATTCACTGGCGGGCCAAATCCTCCAGGAAGTTACAGTTGTCAAATTAGAGGAGTGACTAGCACTGGAAATTATATAAACTGCGGATCACCTCTTAATTTTTCAGTCACCACTATGCAAACTAGAACAATACTTCCTGTAGACAAACCGGACCCCGGCGTACTCAAAGTAATGGAAAATGGTATTCCGGCATACTACCTAGTTCACACCGTCCATAACGGAGGAGATATTCCAATATATAGATCTACCAATCTTCGCGATTGGACGCTGGTAAGTTTTGCCTTCCAGCGAACTACTGATAGTAATGGCGGGATTGTTGTTAACAACAAAAGATACTGTTGGGTTTGGGGGCCAGAATTATTTAAATTACCCAATGGTACTTTCATGTTGCACTTTACGGCCGGACAATTTCCCACAACCGTTAATTGTAATACTCAACCGCTCACCGAGACTACTGGAGTTTACTTCGCGTCATCATCTTCCGTAACTGGCCCGTATGCTCCGGCAGCAAAATCCTGGGAGCCCATGGTGGCCGGTGCAAGCGGAGCATGTAGTATAAAAAATCAAATTCCTCGGTCAGTTATCAATTCTCCAAATTGCCAAAATGGTGGATGTATTAACATAATTCGTCTTGACTCCAGCATGTTCTATGACCAAAGCAGTAATCGCTTCTTCCTGAGCTATTCTTGGTACACCAATCTTCCAGCATTAACTGGAAATACGTGGGAAAAAAATAATTATGGCTCACATATCGGTATGGCCGAAATGGATTCAACTGATCCTTTCGTCGTAAAATGTCAAAGCGGAGATGGAAAATTTTTAGTAAACTCCCACTCTGCACTACTTATAAATCGAATGACCGAAAACTGCGCACGCTCATCAAATCAAAGTACATGTACCAGCAACCTATCCCTGACTACAGACAAATATGGAAACCAATGGTTGAGAGAGGGAAATATTTTTGGCGTGGCAGAAGGCGCTTCAATTTTTAAACGTGGCAACTATTACTACCTCATGGCAAGCGGCTCCACTTGGGATTCGCCTCAATACAATGTTTTCTGGATTGCCTCGACAACTCTTGAAGGACTTAGCACCAATTACGTTGGTAGTATAATGGGCCGCTACTTAATTCCCCACGATGGCCACTCCTTTGGCCATGGCTCCCCTGTTGAGACTGCCCCAGGGGTTTGGTACTACGTTTATCATAGATTAAATAATACCAACTGCCGTAACAGTAATAACTGTTCACGGGACATCTGGATCAGTCCTATAACTTTTGAAGATACTGGTGATGGAAAAGGTGCGATCTGGATAAAACCGATCATCCCCACAATATCACCTTTCTAGAAATGAAACTACTTCGCGTTAGAAATTCAACCGCCCAAATAACTGGCCTTAACCTTCTCATCGGCCAACAGTTCCTGGCCTCGGCCTTCTATTACTTTTACTCCCGTTTCCATAACATATGCACGATGAGAAAACTTCAAGGCCATTCGGGCATTTTGCTCCACCAACAAGATAGTAACCCCTTCAGTATTTAGACGTTTGATAATTTCAAAAATTTGCAAAACAATTTTAGGGGCCAATCCTAAGGACGGTTCATCCAACATCAGAATTTTGGGCCGGGCCATAAGGGCACGACTAATGGCCAACATTTGTTGCTCTCCTCCAGATAAAGTTCCGGCCACCTGCTTGGTTCTTTCTACCAAAATAGGAAAAAGCTCATAACACCACTTTAAACTATCTTCCAACGAATCTTTCCGTGTATGCGCACCAACTAGTAAATTTTCATACACCGTCATAGAAGCAAAAATACCACGTCCTTCTGGTGATTGTACCAATCCTGCTTGTACACGATGGTGCGGTTCTAATTTAGCAACATTTCGGCCATCTAAAATAATATTTCCTTTTGAAGCAACAATTCCTGAAATTGCTCGCAAGGTAGAACTCTTTCCGGCACCATTGCCCCCCACTAACGAAACAATTTCGCCTTTACACACCTCAATAGATAGGCCTTTGACGGCATTAATGGCACCATAATTGACCACTAAGTCTTCTATCAATAACAGCGGTTGGCCACTCATCCGCACTCCTCTACACCCAAATAGGCCTCGATAACTTTTTTATCACTTTGAATATCTTGAGGAATACCTTCCGCAATTTTTATTCCATGATCTAAAACAAAAATTTTCTCACAAATTCCCATAACCAATTTCATATCATGCTCGATTAATAAAATAGTAACGTTAAATTTGCTCCGCATTGCTTGAATACTTCTCATCAACTCAATGGTCTCTTGCGGATTCATCCCTGCGGCCGGCTCATCTAAGAAAATAAGCTTAGGTCTTGTGGCCAAAGCACGAGCAATTTCTAATTTGCGCTGTTCACCGTAAGGAAGATATCCGGCCTCCACTGCCGCCTTTTTTTCTAGGCCCATAAAGGCCAATAGCTCCATTGCTTGCTGGATAATGGCATTTTCTTCTTCTTGAAATTTTTTGGTCCGCAAAACGGCACTTGCCATTCCATAAGCGACATGTTGATGCATTCCGACTAAAACATTATCCAACACTGACTGCTCTTTAAAGAGGCGCACATTTTGAAAAGTGCGACTCATCCCTAGCTGAGAAATCTCATATGGCCGCAAACCGTTTAAGCGATTATTATCAAATAAAACATCCCCCTCAGTTGGAAGATATACTCCAGTAATTAGATTAAATACGGTTGTTTTTCCCGCCCCATTTGGACCGATGAGGCCCACTAAGTCGCCCGCAAATATTTCTAAATTTAGAGCATCAACCGCACGTAGTCCCCCGAATTGGATAGAGACATTTTTAAGCTCAAGCAGCTTTACTTTTTTTTCCATGCCCAAGTCCCTGTCCAAAAAGTCCGTTTGGTTTTAAAATCATCAGTAATATAAGTGAAAAAGAATAAATTACCATGCGTAAATCAACTCCAGTAATCTCCTGCAATGGCCGCAAAAGCTCTGGTAACAAAGTTACAATAATCGCAGCAACAATAGAACCCGTAAGACTACCCATCCCTCCCAACACCACCATGATAACAACATTTACGCTCTGATTAAAACTAAAGGTAGATGGATTTAGATAGTTGGTATAGTGAGCAAAAAGAGAACCAGCGATGCCGGCCAGAAAACTCGAAATAACAAATGCCCACACTTTCATTCTAGTTACGTTAATACCCATTGCTTCGCTGGCAACTTCATCTTCTTTAACACTAATTAGTACTCGGCCATGAGAACTATACACTAAGCGATATATTAGAAAAAAGGTAATAACCAACCAAAAGGCAGAAACTCCAAAACCGGAAACAAAGCGGCTCAACGTTATTCCAGCAAAAGTGTAATTTACGAAACCAGGAATCCCATAGTAGCCACGAGCTCCACCGACTGTTTCTAAATTTAAAAGTACTACTCGAATAATTTCGCCAAAGCCTAAAGTTACAATGGCCAAATAATCACCCTTAAGACGCAGTGAGGGAGTCCCCACCAACCATCCGGCAAAACCACTTACCATTCCAGCGATTAAACCAAAAATAATAAAGTTTAAAAAATTTAAACTTTCGGGAAAAATTGTAAAGTGAAAGGCCAAAAATGCTGAGACATAGGCCCCAATGGCCATAAAGCCAGCATGTCCTAAGGAAAACTGGCCCGTGTAACCACTAACAAGATTGAGACTCATTGCTAAAATCATATTAACGCAAACGTAGATAATAGTTAGCTGAATGTAGGCATTAACGGAAAATTCAAAGGCCAATCCAACAACAAGCAGCGCGAGAAAAGTAAGTAGTGGCCTTTTTATCATAACAGACTCCTAAACCTTATCCACTGAAGATTTCCCCAGAAGTCCCGCGGGCCTAACAACTAAAATTATGATCAAAATACCAAATGAGAGCGCATCTCGATAAGTACTAGAGAGATATCCTACTACCATCTCTTCAGATAATCCCATTATTATTCCTCCCAAAACTGCCCCCGGAATACTACCAATTCCGCCAAGCACGGCCGCCACAAAGGCCTTAAGTCCAATCAACATTCCCATCAGCGGCTCAATCTTTGGATATTTAAGTCCCACTAAAACACTACCTATTCCGGCCAATGAAGAACCAATTACAAAAGTTATAGCAATAATGCGGTTAACTGGAATACCCATTAGTCCGGCCACTTTAGTGTTCTCACTAACTGCCCGCATGGCCCGCCCAGTTTTTGTATAAACGATAATATAACGAAGAACAATCATGGATAAAAAACCCACTGCCAAAATGGCCAAATCGATTGTGCGAAACCTTACACCGATAATAGAAAAAAGGCCCACATCTTCAATCACACTAGGAAAAAGTTTGGGATCAGCTCCGAAAATTAATTGTCCGGAAAATTCTAAGAAGAGACTAACACCAATGGCCGTGATTAAAATATTCAACTTCGGGGCCTTGCGCAGCGGACGATAAGCAAAACGCTCAATGGTAAGTGCCAAAATGCTACAAAACATCATGGCCGCCAAAATAATAATTAGAAAGCTCATTAGTCCCGGTTTTAAATTTAAAAAACGCTGCGTGTAATAGGCCGCGAAGGCCCCCATCATATAGACATCTGAGTGGGCAAAATTAATTAAATTTAAAACACCATAGACCATGGTATAGCCAAGAGCAATCAGTGCATAAATACTGCCCAGGCCAATTCCATTAATGATATGCTGTAATAACTCTTGCATTATAATATTATGGATTAACAGTAGTTACATATTTAAAATTAGGCCCATCAACCTTCACCACTACTGCACTCTTAACCGCATTGCGCTGCTCATCCAAAGAAATTTTTCCGGTTACCATTTGAAAATCTTTAGTCTTTGCGATCTCGTCTCTAATGGATTTAGGAGTTAAATTGGCCGCATTTTGCATTGCCGCGATTAATACCTTGGCAGCATCGTATCCCATCGCCGCCAAACCATCTGGTGTTTCATTAAACTTGGCCTTAAATTTATTGATAAAATCTTGTACCATGGGCTCCTGACTTTCGTTGGTATAGTGGTTAGAAAAATAGCTTCCATTGATGGAATCCTGGCCAATCTCTGATAGTTTTGAACTATCCCAGCCATCTCCCCCTAAAAGCGGAACGGTAATATCCAATTGGCGAGCTTGCCTAGCAATCAAACCAACTTCTGTGTAATAACCAGGAACAAAAATGGCATCTGGATTTTTTCCCTTAATCTCTGTAAGTTGTGCTTTAAAGTCAACATCGCCACCTTGATAGCTAACGTCGGCCACAATTTCTCCTCCCATCTTCACAAGTGTCTCTGTAAAAAAATTTGCCAATCCAACGCTATAATCCGATTTAACATCGCGTAATACGGCAATCTTTTTAGCGGCCAAATTCTCTATTGCAAACTTGGCCATAACCGTTCCCTGAAATGGATCAATAAAGCAGACACGAAAAATATAATCACCGATCTCTGTTACTTTTGGATTCGTTGAAGAAGGAGTAATCATAGGGATTTGATTTTGCTGCGCAATGGGAGCAGCGGCCAAGGATCTACTGCTTGCGACTTCACCCAGAAGTGCCACCACCTTATTTTGCGTAATCAAACGAGTTACCACTTGTGCGGCCTCCTCGGCCTTTCCTTGATCATCAAGGGTAATCACTTTCAAAATCTTACCCTTAATTCCGCCAACTTTATTTATCTCTTCTATGGCCAACTGAATCCCTTTATCTGTACTGATACCGAAAGTGGCCTCATTGCCGGTTAAAGAACCAAATTGTCCTATTAAAATTTCATTAGCATTTTCTTTCTGACAACCAGTCAAAAAGGCCAATGATAACATAGTAACAAGCACGAACCTGATTAAGTTATCCATCATCACAGATCTCCTCGTTTTTGATATAAAAAAAAACCCAAGTTAAATGGTAGGTTAGATTATTTTCAAGAAATCACAACTTGTCAAAATTTATTGTCCAGAAGATGCGTTAGCGCAGAATAGAATTCTTGCGTGGATCGAAAAGTTGGAATCCCGTTCCTGATAAAAATTTGGCGATAATCATCATACAATCTTCCCGAATCAACAATTGCCACCACTTTTTTATTATACTTCTCGACGATGGCACGAATCGATCTAGCAAATTCAGACGCCTTAGAATTTTGTACCATCAAATCCAGAGTCTCCAAACGATCTGTAAGCGGAACGGCCCCTACCACAATAAGATCAACCTTTGTTTGTGCAAAATCTTCAATAAAAGCAAGATAGGCCTTCTCATCTGCCATGGGAGTTACATCAATGGGATTGGCCGGAGAAACTAATCCTTCTAAACCACATGCCGCAACTGAGGCCGCCAAACGATCCATGGTAACATTATCTAGTTTAAAGAGAAGTTTCTTATCGCCTAACGCATCTGCACTTGCCACACTCTCATAACCAGCACTAGTAACCACCGCCACCGAATAAATTTTTTTCTGATCAGGATAGGCCCCGGCAAACTTGATCATATTTATAAAATCAGCAAAACTCTCAACTACACAAATGCCCGCGCGCGTAAGCACCGCCTTTTGCAAATCATAATCTCCGGCCATTGCCCCGGTATGGCCGGCGGCGGCCTTCATTCCATCAGCACTTCTTCCGGCCTTATACAAAATAAGATGTTTACCAATAGGTAGATATTCAAGCGCCAACTCTACCAAACGCAAAACTTCACCATCTTTAAATCCCTCTATATAAAGTCCCACTACATCAATGGCACTATCTGAAAGCATGGCCTTGGCCATTTGGGAGATCGATAGATCAAGCTGATTTCCTACACACATACCATATTTGATTTGTAAATCACTCTCGTTAGAAAGACGAGTTATAAAAAAGGCCCCACTCTGACTAATTATTCCGATATTGCTACTGCTGGCCGCTTCTCCAAAAACAATCGGCAACTTCTTCTGCGAAATGAAAAGAGTATTCAAAGAAAGTGGCGATAAAACCACCCCTAAACTATTGGGGCCGATAATGGCCGGAGTCCACATTCCTTTGGCCCTTCGACTATTTAGCAGTTCACGTAATTGTAATCCAAAACTGCCATGGTCAGCGCCATCCCCGATACCACCGGCCACAATATAAACAACCTGAGCACCACCATCTTGCACACAAAGATCCATAATTGTTTTAGTTATCAGTGGAGCAGGCAAGGCCAAAATTAGTGCATCTACCGGATGCTGCAAAAGTGAAGAGATATCCATATAACACTCCACTCCTTCCATAGATTCTCCATCCGGACGAATTATTTTTATATTTTCTTTGGCAATTTTTGATTTTAAAAGATTGGTAAAAATTTTATTCCCAAATGATTCTTTTTTCTTCGATACTCCAGCGATGGCCACTTTTTTGGGAGAAAGGATTGTTGATGCATTAACATTTTCCGGCAACCATTCTTTACTATCTAGGCCTTCAATCTCACAATATTGCCCCACTCCATCTAGAGGTAAAATTTTACCATCTTCGCTAACTGCCACCGGATTAACTTCGATAAACTCAATTTTATTTTTCTCCAAATAGGTCGCAACACTCCATAACTTTTCCAAAAAAGCAAGCATTGCCTCCTCTTTGATCAATCCACTATTTTGACGAATACCACCTAGCCAAATTTTCCCGGCCAAATGCTGTCGAAATTCTTGTAGTGCCTCGATCGGCGTAGTTGTTTTTACGGGCCACATAAGAAGTGGAACACCAACCTCTTTGCTCCACATCTCGGTATAAATCCCTCCTAAACTCATATTAACCACATAACCACATCCACTATCTTTTTTTATGCTCAAAAAAAGTTCTACTGGTAGCCCATCTTTTTTGGCAAAGGCCATTTTTTCGCAAATTAATGTCTCAATCCAAGAATATTTTTTCTGTAAACGCTCTTCCATTTGCGAAGCAATTTGTTCAACAAGCGCAGCAGAAAATGTTTCAAAATGCAAGGCCCCTTCATCTGACTTATGCCATAAATTCTCCGCAATACCTTTCACTACAACCTTGGTACCTTCTATAAACGTTGTCTGACCGGTTAATTTTTTTTTACTTTTGATAGCTAAATGCTTTACCACATCAATATTATGCTCTTTTAGTATGCGATAAACCTCTGTCTCATGAATGAATTTTTTCACAGAATTAACTCCAATCTATAGGTAAAATGATGTTTATAAAACGGTAATACTCGCCTCCACATTCGTCAAGCGAATGGAGACTGCCAATAATTGCTCATTCCAAAAAAATAATGACATGGTGGATAAACCTAGTCCTGACGAATCCACATATAGATTGGAAGGCCAAGTAAGATTAATAAAAATCCCGTGCCAGTTTCCACTGGCGTTTGAAAAGTCATAACAATGATGAGAATAACGCAGAAAACGCTGTAAATTATAGGAATAATCGATGGAACACGAAAATTTGAATTAGCAGGCCCTGACTGAACAGAGTTTTTTTGCTTTCGCAAAATAAAAATACCGTAAGCGCCTAGTCCATAGAAAATAAATGAAGCAACGATAAGCATATCAGTTAATTGATCAAAAGTTCCCCACAAAACAAGGACAGATGCCCAAATTGCTTGCGCCACAAGCGCAAAAGAAGGCGTTTGAAATTTTGGATGTATTTTCTTAAACGGTCTAAAAAAAACTCCATCATCGGCCATGGCATAATAGATTCTCGAAGAAGTTAGGATTGAACCATTAGTTGCGCCAAGAGTGGAAACCATAATAAGAATTGAAACAAAAAGTGCCCAGGATGTTCCACTGATTTGATTAATCATTTCGATGGCAAAGATAGATCCACTCTTCATGGCCATTGGAATAATTTCGTTTACAGGAAGAGCATGAAAAAAAGCAAAATTAGTAATAAGATAAATGGCAAGTACACCTACGACACCGACCGTTAGTGCTATTGGAACATTTCGTCTTGCATTTTGAACCTCGCCACCGATAAATCCAACATTGTTAAGGCCATCAAATGCCCAAAAAGCGCCAAGCATAGCACTGAACATTAGCGGAATAACATTGAATCCAGTTGGGGAATAAATCAAACTTGAATCGAATGAGTTAACTGGGAGAGAAGTTGCGTTATACATCAAAGACAAAACAATAATAATTAAAAGGCCAAGAATTTTCAAAACGGTGAATAGATTCTCAACAACAGCACCAAACAAAAGGCCCAAATAATTAATTGTAGTTAGTATTATAATTGTAGCGATGGCCAAAGCTTGTATCTCGAGGCCGTAAAATGAAAATGGAATAACACGAATAGTGGCCTCGGCAAAAACATAAGCAATGGAAGCGATAGAGGCGGATTGAATCACCGCAAAACATGACCAACCAAAAAAATAAGCGGTTCGTTTTCCATAAATGGCCCGCAAGTAAGCATAAAGGCCGCCAGTCTGGGCAATACGAGAGGCAATTTCTGCGTAAGTGAGTGCACCAAAAAGGGTGATAAGGCCGGCAACTATCCAACAAATCATCACAAGATTTTGAGACTGAAGCTTTAAAGTCATTGGCGCAATCTTTTTAAAAATTCCTGAGCCGATGATTGATCCCATTACCATCATTATGGCAGTAAAGAGACCTAAGCGCGGGGTGAGTCCAATTTGAGGGGTTTGATTTTTTTCGAGCATTGCACATTGTAAAAGAAATCAACAAAGATCGTCAAAGAGAATGAGATCAAATTTTATGACTGATTATCAGATAAAATTTAAAATTGACATTGATTTGACGCTAAACTGGCAATAAGCTGACTTAATTTTTTTATTTGCCTATACGATAAGTTATTATATGCGGTTATCGCAGCACAATCAAAAGGAGACTTATGAAGATATTTTCTACAAGCTTGATTTTAATGGGACTATTTTTTCTTGGCTGTTCACAAATGCTAACTAAGGGCCAACTAAAGCAAATGCTCAAAGAGGATCCATCAATATTGACGGAAGCAATCGAAGCTCATCCTGAAGATTTTATTATATCATTACAAAAAATCTCACAAACTGCGCGCGCAGCGATGGCCAAGCAGCAAGCTGCTGAGGATAAACAAAAAAGAGAACAAGCGATCATAAGGCCACTCTCTCCAGAAATTAGAAAGGATGAAGCAGTCAGGGGAACAAGAGGTGCTCCAATAACGCTAGTGGAATATTCTGATTTTGAATGCCCATATTGCAGCAGAGGTTATGCAACTGTTATGGAGCTACTAAAAAAATATGATGGCAAAATTCAATTTATATTTAAACATTTGCCACTTAGTATACATCAAAATGCAATGATGGCCGCCTCTTATTATGAGGCACTTCGTATGCAAAATGAGCAAATGGCATTTAAGTTTCATGATGCTATCTTTCGCGACCAAGGAAAAATGCGAAACGGAGAAGGTTTTTTCAAGGCCATTGCAAAGCAAATTGGTGCGGATATAAGTAGACTGGCCAAAGATTTAAAGTCAGAAGAAATTAGTGCTCGAATTGCCGCTGATCAGACCGAAGCAATTAAAATGGGCCTCGGAGATGGTACTCCAGGATTTTTATTAAATGGAATTCCGGTACAAGGGGCCCAAAATGCTAGCTATTTTATCGAACTCATTGAAGATTTGAAGGCGCGAGGAAGAATACAAATATAAAATTGAGATGTCAGGGGAAATCCTGTGAACCAAAGTGTAGTATATTTTAAAAAGTTAAACAGTAGTACCGTTCATGAGATCCAAGCAATTTCTCGTGATTTATTAAACCATATTATAAAAGAGCAAAAAATTAAACTGTCCTCAGAGATCCCGCTAAAAGTTCACTTTGGCGAAAAAGGAAACAAAACTTTTATTCGTCCTGAAAATTACAATGGAATTATTGAATTCCTCAAAGATAAAAATATAAAAAGTTCTTTTATCGAAACCTGTGTTTTATATGGTGGCCAGCGCTACAAAAAAGAACTGCACTTGAAAACGGCCAGGGAACATGGATTTGATCAACTACCAATCATTATTGCTGATGGAGAACATGGCGAAGACTTTTTTGAAGTAGAGATAAATCAAAAACACTACACCAAGTGCAAACTAGGCAAAGAGTTTTTGAAATATAATCAAATGATTATAGTGGCACATTTTAAAGGACATTTACTGGCAGGGTTTGGTGGTGCCATAAAGCAACTTTCTATGGGATTTGCCTCTAAGGGCGGAAAATTGGCAATGCATATGAATATCAAGCCAAAAATAAAAAAAAACAAATGTGAGCAGTGTAAATTATGCAAAACGAAATGTGCTACAAATGCTCTCAACATCGGGCCCAAATCGTATATTGACCACAACCTCTGTGTTGGTTGTGGTGCTTGCGTTGCTATCTGTCCACATCAGGCCGTATCTCTCTTCTCAATACCAGGATTCTTGCGCGCTCTTTTTTGGAATAATTTCCCTGAAAAGCTGGCCGAATATGCACTGGCCGCACAACATGGTAAAAACAACATCTATATAAATTTTTTAATGAATGTTACGCCCGGATGTGATTGTGAAGGGAGGGCCATGAAATCAGTCGTCGATGATTTTGGTATTTTTATTTCCACCGATCCAGTGGCAATCGACAAGGCCTGCTACGACATTGTTAAAAGCAAAGGCAAAAAATTTAGAGGCCACTCAATTTTTAATTATGCTGAAAAAATCAAACTCGGTAATCTGAATTATAAACTAATTGAAATAGGCCCTATTCAGTCGTGTTGAAAAAATTTATTTTTGGAAATTTCCTGAAAAATATAATCAAAGCGACTGGGCAGTTGTCTCCCTCTTTTCCAAATGGCAGTAATCGGATCAATGACCTGTTTTTTGAGTGGTAAAAGTCTAATCTTTTTCTGCTCAGGAAATGCCAATGCCGCATATTCAGGAAGAGCGGTGAATCCCATACCCATTGCGACGGGCCCAGGAATACGGGTAATTTGATTAATAAATCCGCGTTGGGGAATTTCATTCATGGAATTAAACTCTTTGGGATAATTTGCTAGTAGCAGTCTGGAAGCGTAATGAAAACAGTCCGGGTGATTTATAAGTCCTATCTTTTTCAGGTTGGCAAAAGATCCATTTTTAAAATTTGAAGGCACCACCAAGCATAGCCGCTCCTGATCAATAACCTTTCTGTCAAATTCTGCATCAGTAGGAGCTTGGCTGACAAAGCCTACATCTAAACGCTCTTCGGCGATATCTTTAATAATTTGAGCATTCGGACGGTATTCATAGTGAACGATAAGATTTGGATGTTTTTGTTGTAACGTAAGCAAAAAGGAATACATTTTTATCCCAAAGCTTCCCGGACTGGCGAAACGACACAGGCCCTGATGAGGATTATCACCACCAATATTGGCATGAAAATCAAAAAGCTCGGCAAAAAGTTTTTGGCCAAAGTGAAAAAGGCGCTCTCCGGCAGGAGTAAGTGACAAACTTTTTTTTCCACGGATCACTAGTGGGATGGCGTAATACTCCTCCAGCGCTTTTAAATGTTGCGAAACTCCTGGCTGAGTAAGTCCTAAGCGGTGAGCAGTCTTGGTAAAGTTTTTTGTCTCAACCAGACCAATAAATGTGCGAAGATAGGTTAAATTTAACATAATATATACTTATCATTATCATAAAAAATGATAATTGGCAATTATTGTATTTTGGGGTTATAAATCGGCTCACCAAACCAAAAGGAGAACATATATGAAATTAAAATTATTATTAGCAACTGTTTTAGCATTACTAAGTCTCAGCACCTTTGCGGCCCAATTTTCCAAGGTGCAGGCCGACCAAGTTCCCAGCGGCATGCCTTACAACATTAAAATGCCACCTGTTACCGACAGAGATCAATTTACTGGGAAGCGCATTGCAATTTTGGCATCTCATGGAGTAGAGGAACCAGAAATAACTCTTCCCTATCAATATCTAACCGAACGAGGAGCACAGGTTGACATCGTTGTCCCAAGCTGGACACCCCAAGGAATTGTCATCTCTTTATTTCTAATGCCACATCTTTGGGTGACTGCCGATAAAACTTTTACAACTGCTACGAATGAAACTTATGACCTGCTCATTCTTACTGGTGGTGCCTGGAATTCACAGGTGGTTAAATCTGATTCGGAAGCATTGCAATTGATTAACAAGCATTATGCTGCTGGCCGTCCACTTGCCGCAATTTGTGCTGGAACGGAAGTTTTAATTAGCGCTGGACTGATCAAGGGACTAACTGTAACAGGGCCATCGTATGCTCGAACAAACCTTGTTAATGCCGGTGCCATTGTTCAAGACCATCCTGCGGTGATCAGTGATGGAATTCTAACTAGCCGCGATCCAAATGATATTCCATCATTTGTTGCAGGAATTGATTATCTTTTGAGCGATATGTAATATTAATCCATGAAGAAAAAAGCTTGGCAAGTGTAATTTTCTTAGATTATGCATCAATACAAGTGGATGGGCCCAGAATGGCTCATGTGGGACAACACGCCTGGGGAGGAACGCTAGCTTGGCCAACTCTGAAAAGGCCGAAAGACGCGCGCGTGAACTAAATCCTGGAGGAATTGACCGGTCAATAAGTTAAGCTCTCACGAGCTTCAAGATGAAATATACTCTTAATATTGATTCATTTCATCAAGATAATTGTGCGCAGTAAAAACGTACAACTTTTCTCAAATCCATATTGACCGATAGTTAAAATTTGGTTCAACTATATACATGGAAGAGATTAATGATTTAATGGGAATTATTTCTCATTTATGTAAATGCGAAGTTAAATTTATTATTGCCGGAGGCGTTGCAGTGGTGCTTCAAGGTGTTGAACGCCTAACCATGGACGTCGATTTGGCACTTCAAATGAATAAAAAAAACATCGGAAAATTTTTACAAGCGATGATTGATCTGCACATGGTTCCAAGAGTGCCAGTATCTGGAGATATACTATTATCGTCAGAAAAAATTAATCTAATGATAGAGCAAAAGGGAGCGATAGTTTTTACTTTTATTGATCCTCGCATGCCATTAAAGCAAGTAGACGTTTTTCTTACACCAAATCTATCATATGATTCGCTGGATGGTTTTACCGAGTCAGTAAAAATAGGTGGGAAAAAGATTAAAATTCTCTCGAAACAGAAGTTAATCGAGCTAAAGCTTCAAGTCGATCCGATGAGAGATAAAGATTTACAGGATATAAAAAACTTACAGGTTTTGATTAATGAAGAAACAAAAGAAAAAAACAAAAAGCGATGATTTAGAGCATTTTAAAAAACAGCTGGAGGACATACCAGCAGAAGAGTTTCAGGGCCGCTCAGATTTTAAAAAGGCCTCGCCTGAGCAGCGACTTCGCTGGCTTTCTCAGCTATCAAAATTTGCCTATCTAGCAAGACAAAATTCAAAAAGAGAGTAATGTTGCAAGCTGGCCCAGTGATGATACCGGGAATAGTTGACGGGTATGCCGATTATCAATTTATCGTAGTAAATAAAAGTGTTTAGGACGTTTCGCGTTTTATTTGCTTAAATAATTGTTTAAATAATCTTGATTAAAAAATAAATCAACCGATAGTGCTATCGTATTTAATAATTAATAAATTTTAAACTTAGAGATGGTTGTCTTATGAAATTACTTTTCGTACTTACTGCATTCTTATTAATCGGCATGATTAGCTGCAAAGTATCCCTCACTAAGGTGGAGGAAATTTCTACGAACGAGCCAAATATCTCTCCCGGGCCAAACATTAACGACATCAACGATATTGATAACTCCGACAACGTTGATAATATTGACAGTATTGATGGTGCTTTCATAGATCGTGACTTCATAGATGCAATGAATACCGCCTGCCCTGGAATTTATAATGAAATTGGGGATATCTCATATAAATATGGAGCAACCATTATCTCTCCACTTCCTCAGGCCAAAATTGCGTCTAACACTCTAGATGTATCGGGAACATGCTTTCCAGGAACCACTGTTTATTTAAAAGTTCTTGCCAGTCCAGCTTTTAATGCTGAAATTTTATGTAGTCCCTCTGGAACTTTTCAAGTGACAACCACTGAACTAGTCGGTATGTCCGTTTGGAACTCTTTGGCAAATATTGTTCAACTTACCGTTACCTTGGCCACCTCCCCTACCGACTATGCTCAAATAGGAAGTCGTTATATAGTCATTAACAGCAACAATAATTCTGAAATATTCAAAATTTCTACGGCCGCTGAGTTTGTGGCCCTCTTCAATTCTAAACCAGCGGCAAGCTTAGTTTTAACAGGCAATCTGGATTTTTCAAGTTTAGGTCCCATTAAATTGGGAAATGGTTTTAGTGGTACTATTGATGGGAACGGTTTTGAAATACGGAATGCAATAATAGAGAAATCCCCAGCTATTTTCGCTGGTACCATAAAAAATCTAAAAATCAAAAACGTAAAAAAAATTACAGATCCAGACTCCCTTCAATACTCCGCCATCTTTGGACATGAATGTATGGGGGCCAGGTTCATTAACCTAGAGGCTGATTCTGTTGAATCTACAGGAGAAAATTTTACTGGAATTTTCTGTGGTAATGCGGAGGATACTTCCTTCCAAAAAATTAAAATCAGTAATAGCAAAGTTAGCGGCTTAACTTTTTCTGGAACTCTTGCCGGAAACATGAGAAGAGTTATTGTTGAATCTGTTTCAATAACCGCAGGATCCGTTGCTAGCATTTCTACTCACGTTGGTGGAATTGCTGGCAACATAGAGCACTCATGCTTGAAGGCCAATTCCTACTCCGGCCTTGTAATAGGAGGAAGCCTGGTCGGTACTTTGGCAGGTGCCGTAACCGGTAAGGCCGAAATCAAAACTGGCCTGCCTTACGTGAAAAATTATTCTCAAGACGTTTTATCAAACAAAATAATATCGGAAAAAACCAAAGAGGAATTTATCACACGCATCATCGATTTTGAAGGAGACGGAACCGTAGTTGTCGGATCAAATTCGGGAGGTGGGATTGTTGGCGAGTCTAATTTTGCATCATTTGAAAACATATCATTTAGCGGAGTATTGAGGCATTATAACAATAATGAGGATCGCGATAAATTAACTTTTGATCCTGGGCCGCTGATCAGCGAGGTGTTGTGCTCATCTGGTGGCGCCTTTGGCTCTTTATCACGTAGCAGGGTTGATAACGCCAAGATCACTATCAACCTAATGGCACATGGTGGAAGCGGAGGATTCATGGCAAATAGTTTTAACTCCCACATCTTTAACGTAAATGTTTCATTAACTCCGACGGTGCTTATATACAGCGGGCCACTCATTGTTTCATGTTTGAGTAATCATCTTGCTGGCTTTGCAAGTAAAATACTTCCGATTGGACTAGATGGAACTAATAGTTACTTATGGGACATTGTGCCTGGGGGATCGACCATTCAATCATGTCAGACGAATGTTACTCCTGAAGTTGATGCATTTGTCGCTTCTCCATATGGTGGAGACAATATTATACAAGACTGGATACCGTAACTAAATTGTAAATTGCATGACACGACGTATATTCTCTCTCAAAACGCTCTTTGTTTCTTTCAAGGACAACTTTTTTCTTTGCTGCCTGTTACAAAAAAATATTGATGTGTAGGCATTTCACTGGAATCGATATAGCTAAGTTTAATTTTGGTATTGCTCCACTATTAGTCCGTCAAGGAAAAATTAAACTCAGAGATTTTTTGACGTAAACAAATCTGTAAGGCTTTCACAGCAGTCAGTGATTTAGTCTGATTTATCTGCCATCCTTGAAAAATAGTTATCAAACAAGGAGGCATACTTTATGTTACAATTGAATTTAGAAAATTTAAAAAAATTAGTAAGAGATGCAAAAGCTAAAAGTCCCAACCGCCACATCTATCCAGAAATAGTTAAAAATGGTGTTGCTCACTTAC
>Ga0208245_1000086_pt1 | contig 100842 bp, 83 predicted proteins | sample RifOxyC1_FD_184035 | JGI IMG/M metagenome (GOLD analysis project Ga0208245, IMG submission 184035) | Soil microbial communities from Rifle, Colorado - Rifle Oxygen_injection C1 (SPAdes) | ecosystem: Environmental > Terrestrial > Deep subsurface > Rock core/Sediment | place: Rifle, Colorado... | reverse complement strand
AACACCTGCTTTGCGACAATTCAAGGAAGGGCATTTCTGGGGGAACTCTTACTTGACCACCGGTCCGAAACAAAAAACTGGGGAAAAGGGCCAAGCCTCGATCCTCATCGGCATGATGATGCTGACCTTCATCCTGTTCTTCGGCTTTGCCGTGAATACGGGAATGCTCATCAATGCCAAAATCAATCTTCAGAACGCGGCCGACCTGGCCGCCTATGCCGGCGCCGCCCAGCAGGCCCGACTCCTCACGAACATTTCCTATCTCAACTACGAAATGCGACGGCAATATAAGAAATTCCTGTTCCGTTACTACGTTATCGGAAATATGGCTCAGGATTCGTTTCCAAAAGGACCCGCGAACGGTCCGGTCCCCTGGAGACCAAGCCGGTACAAAGATATCACGTATCAAGTCCCGGTCGTCTGCATCATCTACAACGGCACGGATAATTACTGCCACATGACTGAATTGCCGCAAATCATGATCCCCCCGGCAACTCCCCTCGACGCCATCAACACCACCCTGGTGAATCAGTTGGAGCAGATCGAACAGATTCGTCTGGAAAACTGCAAAAGCATCGGTTCCAGCAATGCCTTCGTCCTGCTGCTCTGGCTTTTCAACTCCGACCCTGACCTCTCGAAACTTTCACTTTCCGGAAAATATCGTGATTTCCTGCAAGTGACGAAGGGCTTGACCTACGGCCTGGGTCTGGTCCCACGTGAGCTCATCCTTCGTTGGAGGATCGATACGCTGAACTCCTATATAAATGCTCCGCCGGAAATCGCCGTCACAAGGGAACGAGTCAACACACTGAAGAATTTCGTGGACCCGATTGCGAAAGAACGCACGGTGGATGCGTTTCTTTCGGCTTATAACACGCTCGGTAACAATACCTTCGCCGATGATAACGAAATCATCATGGACGAGCTGATTCCTCCCCAGCTTTCGGTACTGAAAGACATCAAGACGCGGTTCGATACCTATGCTCTGGATTACGAGCTTATAAACACCGGACATAGCCCACGAGGCGCGAACTGCCAACCGATGATGAGGCCCGTCACCTTACCCGCGGAACTGACCTTGGGTGTCTACAAAGACCCCAGTGTTTTGACCTATTACGCATTGCGCTTGAAAGCGAAAGCCCGGGTACTCTTCTCACCGTTCGGTGATATGGAACTCAAGGCCTATGCTGCCGCCCAACCCTTCGGGAGCCGAATCGGGCCCGAACTCAGCGCGGGTCACTTTCTCCGATCAGGCGTCGCAAATCCCTCGCCACGTTCACTTGACCTGGTCGGCAGCGTCCCCAATCTCCCCATCCTTTCCGGCGATCCCATACAACCGACCCGGGGAACCGGGTTCGACAACCAGGCCGTTTCGGGAGTGTTTTATGCCGGACTCCAGGCAGGACCCTATAGTTTGATCGATCAAACCAACTTCAACCGCGGCTACCAGGTCGCGATGGTTCCAAATCCCTGGGAAAAGGGGAAATACAACATTATCAATGACTTAGGTGAAGACTATTTCGTTAGTAATTTTGACAAAAATCGTATCGCCGCTTTTTGGGCACCTGTCTTCCCGCTCGATAAGAAATCCAACCTGGCAGGATCCGTGAGCAACGCCCTAGACGCGCTTTTTCCTCCAAGCACAACGAGCGGCAGCAATGTCAGCCAAAGCGATCTCGATAACATGAGATCCCAGCTCAAATCCGTCATGACTCAATATATGACCCGCCTCGAGTCAGGAGATGGCGAAGTCATCGGGGGAATAAAAGAGGGTTTTAACATCGTCCGTCTGGAGGATCCGTTCTCCACCCGTCCAGGAGACCCGAAAGCGCCCACCCCGATTCCGATCAATCTGCCAGGTACGCTTTTGATGAATTCCCCCCAGGACGTCAAAACGTCCTGGGATAATACAAAGAATAACCAGCAGTATGCGAAAGGCCGCGTCGGTTACAGCGTCAAGATCGTTTCTTTCGAATCCCTGACGAATCGAAAACAACCCGCCAATTCTGACGGCACGGGTTGGATGAACGAGCTCACTCCCGGGGCCGAAGGCGACGAAGACCTGCCCTACATCAGGCACTAAAGCAATCCGCAGCGCAGAATTACTTGTTGCAAAGCCCTCACCTCTATGGCTTATTTTTGTTCTAACAGTTTAATTTTCTAACTCTATTGGGCAACCCCCGAAAGACCAGATTTCGAATCGGAGATAACTATGGCGAAGAAAAAAGCAGCGCGATCAAAAGCAAAACCTAAGAGCAAGAAAGCCGCCCCGAAAAAAGGCGGAGCAAAGGCGAAGAAAGCCGCGAAGAAACCAGCGAAGAAGGCAAAAAAAGCAGCCCCGAAAAAACCGGCTAAGAAAGTCGCCGCGAAAAAGAAGCCCGTTAAAAAAGCTGCCCCGAAAAAACCCGCGCCTAAAAAAGCCGCAGCCCCGAAACCCCAAACTCTCCCCACGTTGACGACCTCGACCCTTGGTGGAATTGCCGGAGGCGCGATTGGATCAGGCCTGTCCTCCGGGTATCACGAGGAACAGGAAGAGCAGGAGCAAGGCCATAGCAACGGCCAACATGGTGATCTCGAGGATCTTGAGGACGAGAACGAGCATCTCAACGAAGAACCTCTCGAAGTGCTCGAATCAGCGGACGAAGACCTGGAAGACGAAGATCTCGACGAAGACCTGGAAGACGAGGATCTCGATAAGGACTCCGAAGAATAATCTTCCGCTATAGGTCAAAGTTTGCCCAATAGTTAGGGCGAAAACCAAGACCTTCGCGGTCCTGTTTTTCGCCCTTATTTTTTATTCATTTATGGAAATTCGCGACATCATTCACGGCTCGATCATCATTGAACCGGCCGAATTTTCGGTCATCGATTCTCCGTATTTTCAACGCCTCAGACAAATCAAACAACTCGGATTCGCGGAGTATTCCTTCCCGAGCGCGACCCACAACCGCTATATCCACAGCCTCGGCGCGATGGGGACGGCGTCCCAGGCATTCGACACGATCTTTGGAGGGCCAAGTGCCCGGGTTGCGCAACGGCTTCCCGATCCAGTCGGACTGACGCTGGCACATCCGAAGGCTTACGCGCGGTTCCGAGCCGTTCTCAGACTTGCTGCTCTGCTGCACGATATCGGACACGGTCCTCTTTCACACACTACCGAATCCGCAATGCCGGATTTCCGCGAACTGGGAATTCCAGGCGTGCCCGTCAAAACCAAACCACGCCGCGCCAATCACGAGGATTACACGCTCAAGATCATCCTCGATTCGAGCCTAACCCCGATACTGGAGCGCGCGGGCCGACCCCACGGGTTCAGTCCGATCCATGTTGCCGCGTTAATAGATCCCTCAATCGAGATCGCCGACGACTTTTTTATCGAAGCAATCGACGGCACACCCACTGATTTTCGCGCCATCCTGAAACAGCTCATTTCAAGCGAGCTCGATGCGGACCGGATGGACTACCTCAAACGCGACAGCGTGCACTCGGGCGTCAGTTACGGAGAGTTCGATTTTGACTGGCTTCTCGGGAATCTCACGTTCCACCTCCAGGATGGCAAATGCTACCTCTGTCTCCAACACCGAGCGCTTTACGCCTTTGAGGACTTTCTGATCTCCCGATTCCACATGTTTTTGATGGTCTACTTTCATTACAAAAGCGTCGTTTTCGATTCGATGCTCGCCAGGTTCTTGACCTCTCCCGATTGCGGCTATTCGCTCCCTGCCGATATCGAGAAATACTGTGAGTGCAATGACGCCCATCTCTACGCCCACCTTGCCGCGAGCAAGAACGATTGGGCAAAGCGAATCGTGGAGAAGCGTCCGTATTGGATGCTCCTCGAGCTGCATACGGGTATTCCAGCCGGGAAAGCAGCCTTGCTCGGCCAGCAGCGGCTACTCTCGAAGATACAGAAAGACCTCATGACCCAGGAAATCGACTACATCGCGGCAACTTCGACCGGTGAGCTTTCAAAGTATTTCCGAAAGCCTGGCGATCCGATCTTCGTGCGCTACGACAATCATTACAGCGCGCCGAGTTTCATACCCCTCGAGCGTTGCACCGATCTCTTCGAAAAGTACGGCGAGAAGCGCGAAATCACCCGCCTCTACGTCTCGCCTGAGAATTATTCACTCTGCCGCAGTCAGGGGCGACTCACGCCCTTCAGGTACGAGGAAGAGCCGCTTACTTCCACTTGATGCTGCAACCCATTGAAGGCGGTTGCACGGAATCGGGGTCCCTTCCTTCGAGCACCCGATCGATGGCATGCGCAAGATCACGTTTCGTAACCTTCGCTTCGTCACTCCAGCAGTCATCGAGCCGACCGCGGTATTTTAAAACCATGACGTTTGAGTCACGGCCCTTCGAACCAGGCGCGTAGAGATAAAAGTCCGGCGTGCAAACGGCACCGTATTCCCGCGCGACCGACTGATCTGTGTCCCAGAGATACGGGAAAACGTACCCCTGCTCTTTCGCGCAGGCTTTCATCGCGTCAAAGTCGTCTTCTGGATATTTCGTGGAATCATTCGAATTGATTCCCACGACCTTTACGCCGCGTGGGGCATATTGCTTGGCCAGGCTGTTGATCCGGTCCTGGACGGCCTTCACGTACGGACAATGATTGCACATGAAAACGACGACCCAGGCCTTTGCGTCCAAGAAATCGCGGGCGCGGTAGGTTTTCCCATCCACGCCCGGCAATTCGAAATCAGGCGCGACTTCGCCAAGACTTCCTTTTTCAGAATAGGTCAATGCCATTTGGCATCAAGTCCCAGCCGAATAGTCGTCCGCGTACTTGGCCTGTTCCGGCGTCAATGCATCAAGCTGCATCCCGAGTGAATGCAGTTTCACAAGGGCGATTTCCTGGTCCTGCCGCGGATCGATGTCGTAGACCATCGGCTTCATGTTCTTTCCTTCTTTGGCAAGCCGAACCATTCCGAGGAACTGATTCGCGAAAGACATATCCATGACTTCGGAAGGATGCCCCTCGGCGGCGGCGAGATTCACCAAACGTCCCTGGGCGAGAACGTAAATTTTCTTGCCGTTCTTGAGCGTGAACTCTTCGTTGTTCGGACGCACTTCGCGGACGTTCTTCGAGAGACCCTTGAGCTGATCGAGATTGATTTCGCAATCGTAATGGCCCGTATTCGAAACGATCGCGCCTTCCTTCATCGAGTTGAAATGCCGATCAACGATGATGTCCTTCATGCCGGTCGCCGTAATGAAAATATCGCCGATTTTGGCGGCCTCATCCATCTTCATCACTTCGAAACCTTCGAGGACAGCCTTGAGAGCCGCGGTCGGCTTGATCTCCGTGACGACAACCCGGGCACCCATGCCTTTGGCGCGCATCGCGCAGCCCCGTCCGCAGTGGCCGTAGCCCGCCACGACAAAGACCTTTCCTCCGAGCAGGACGTTCGTCGCGCGGATAATGCCATCGATCGAACTCTGGCCGGTTCCGTAAACGTTGTCGAAGTCCCATTTCGTTTCGGCATCGTTAATGGCGATCACCGGGTACTTGAGCGCGCCGTCCTTCGCCATTGCCCGAAGACGATGAACGCCCGTCGTCGTCTCCTCGGTGCCGCCGATGATGCCCTTCGCTAATTCCTGGTGTTTTGAATGAACCGTGAAAATGAGATCCGCGCCGTCATCCAAGGTGAGCGTGGGTTTGAGATCCAAGGTGCGCTCGATAGCCCAATAAAACTCGTCTTTGTTCATTCCATGCCAGGCGTAAATCGAAACTTCATCGGCCAACGCGGCGGCGATATCATCCTGGGTCGAAAGTGGATTACAACCCGACCAGGCGACTTCCGCGCCCGCGGCTTTCAAGGTTCGAACGAGAACCGCGGTTTCTTTCGTGACGTGAAGGCATCCGGCAATTCGCATCCCCTTCAGAGGCTGCGTTCGTTTCGCTTCCTCACGGAGCTTCATGAGAACGGGCATACGACTCTCGGCCCACTCGATCTTGAGCCGCCCTTGAGGGGCGAGTTCGGGATTTTTCACTTTGGACTTCTGTAACGAATTCATCGATCACCTCTTGTTAAACGTTTGTAAATCACGGGCCGAGCGTTGTTACAAACATGCTCAAACGTTTGTAACAGCGAGGCCGACTGGCCGAGCGTTGTTACAAACATGCTCAAACGTTTGTAACAGCGAGGCCGACTGGCCGAGCGTTGTTACAAACATGCTCAAACGAATCTCACGTCTTAGCCCGAAGGAGGTTGCCCGGGCAACGGAATTTTACCAACCGGACGAATTTACTCGCGGATGAACTCGAGCTTAGGAGCGCTGGAAGGCTTGGTCCGAGGAGTCTTCGTCGGAATGGGAGTCATCCTGGGCTGAAACTCGATTTCAGTGACGCCATCTCCTGACCGCGACGGGCTTAATCCGATGGGTTCTTCCATCGGGCGCGCCGAAGGGGTTGACTTCGGTTTTACAAATTCAAGTTCCTTTGGAAATTGGCTTCCATCAATCACGACTTCGGGTTCGCGGCTCTTCGCCCGTGGCGTAACGGGAAGAGGAACAGGACTTCTGCTGATTTCAGGTCCGCCGCCCGTTCCAACTACCTGATCGCCCGAAAATTTGTATTGGGCACCGGCCTCATGATTCTGTTCGGGCTGTTCTGGAGGCCGTGTCGTGGTCGATCCGATATACTTCTTCAGGAAATTCTGTTCAGCATTCTGGATCACCTCTCCGATTTTCTGTCGTGCCGGAGTAATGATTTGCTCTCGAAGACGGGCCTGTTCATCCGGTGTTGAGGCCTTTCCAGACTTCAAGGCACGGTAATAATCATTTTGAGCTTTAGCGAGATCATCTTCGGCGCTCCTGAGTTCCCCTGGGGCCGCCGCGGACGTAGCAGCGCTGAAAACAAGACAGAGAAGAATTATTACCGACTTATTTAAATGTCTTAACAATTTCTGAAGCAACACCTACGACCTCCAGAATATCTAATGCAGGTTGTCACACTCTCGGAACCCAGCTACAATAATAGTATCTTCGTTTTTCTGGGGGAAGCAATAGACGGGGGACAAGTATGACTCCACAATTTCGTCGCGATTTGGCGGCAGTCTCAGGCCTTTTAATATCGATTTTTTGGGCATCAGCCAGCACTGCGGCAGGACCCGTACCTGGAACCAACCCCACAGCTCCTCCTCCCACGGAAGTCGATGTCCCCTGCACTCGCAGCACCACTGGTCCTGAGACAGTCCGATTTCTAAGAGACTGCTCGGCCGTCAACTCAGAAATCAAAGCGAACCTCGACTCCCGACTTAAGCAGCACGTCGCGAGGCTTTACGAAGGCGTCAGCGAAAACCCAGAATTCGGAAAAGACTTCTCCAAAGTCACGGGTTCAACCACTCCCAACGTGATGAGCTACCGTTTCGAAAAACCCGTTTGCAACGTAACCCCCAACGAATACGCCATGAATCAATCCGAGACTCTCGTGAATCATCTGAACGAATCTTGCGGAAGTCCGGTCGAGCTGAACGTTAACGTGAGCGTCAGGAGGGTGTTCGGAAGATGTGTCGGTGCCCGAGTTCGAAGCAGCGCGAGTCTCCAGGGCCAACGGGGACTGCGCGAATCAGCCTATATCGCCGGGAGCTATATCCAGGCGCTGACCTGCTTCAAAGAACAGGTAAAAAAGGAAATCGAAGCCGGTAAATTGCAGATTTCGCCCACCTGCCAGAGCTTGGCCGCAGATGTCCACGACCTCGGCCAGAATTCAAAAAAGATCGCGGATGCCCTGCGCGCCAGCCTCGGCGAGCAGGAGAACAAGACCGACATTTGGAAATGCAAAAACAGCTTCGAAGACATCGGACTGACAGGCAGGGTTGTAGGGATGGATGTCGGCGAATTCCGTCAGAGCGCGCAGCATCTTTGTGCCGCCCGAAGCGCGATTGAAATCGCGTTCAATCACCTGATGGCCTGTGAAGTTTTCGCGCGAAGCGGGAGAGATTTCAGAGCAACGGTAGCGAGTCTGGATGAATTCGGGAAGATGCTCCAGGGACCTTCGGGACCGAACCAGACCTGCAGCGGCGAATGCTCCGGTCGATGCGGCCGCTGCCAGAGCAGCGGTTCGGCAACGGCTTGCGCAACGAGCTGCGCGAATGCCTGTTACCAACGCGAGCTGATCAAGATTATTCAGCAACTTCAGCAACGATGGCCCAGCGACGGAAGCTGTCCTCGTGTTTCACTCGTCCCGGCCGCCTTCGCCAGGAGGTTTGTATGAAAAACAGACATTTCGTTTTAGGGCTGATATTAGCGGGTCTGGCAAGCTGGTTCAGCGGCTGTAGCGGCGGCGGCGGCGGGGGGTTCAACGGGACTGTTGTTCAGGACCCGGGCGCATGCCCCAGCGGCAGCCTGACCAAGCTGCCGGCCGAATGCTGCGACGCGAGTGGCACACGAACCAAATTCGAAGGCTCATGCGCGAGCGTCGACGGCGCCGATCTTCCGCCGATCATCAGTTCCCAGACGGGAGCCGCGGGCGCTGCGGGATCCGGGTACACGGCAAACCAGGCCGCGAGCGATCTCGTCTCCGTGGCGGGCGACACTCAAACAGGAGGCTTGCATCCTTCCTACTCCGCGGCAAGTTCGGGCGGAAGCAGTACACCGAGTAGTCCGCTCTCTCTGGATCAACGTCTTCATGGCTCCGGAGGCTCCGCAGGCTCCGGAACAGCTGGGCCAGCGGCCGCAAGGGATTCTGGCCAAGCGGTGCGCCAAGCCGGACTAAGCGCAATCTCGCCGCTCGGCGACAGCGCGAACTCGCGCTCAACCAGAGTTTCTTCTACGAGTACGCAAGTCGCGGCGGCCAGTCCCCCTGAACTCGCCCCCGGGAACGACTCCACCAATGGCTCTCCTGAAGATGCTACGGGCGGCGACTCAGATGAGTTCTCGAAAGGGCCAGCTTACGCGGCCGCAAAGGCAGGCCTGGGAGGGTCAGGCGGATTCGGGAGAATCAGCTTCGGCGGGTCGGATTCAGGTGACAATGTAGGCAGAGACGGCGGAGCGGTTGAAAGCCAGAGTTTTGGGAAGACAAGTGACGGCACGTCCGTGCTTCTCGACGCGGACCCCGAGGATTACTTCACCCGGGCGCGAATTGAAGATAGCATATTCAAAATCGTTGAACGGCGTTACCGGACGAAAGCTCAGCACTGGGCGGTCGTTCCTTTCGAAGCCCTCTCGAAACAACGATAAAGAACGGCGAAACAGTTTTTTGTCGAAAATCCGTTTGGATTCGGGTTATTTTTAGCAGATGCCGCTACTCACAAGAAATGCTGACTTGGGTCCACCCCTGAAAACCTCAACTCGGCGAAAAATCGCCATAGGAAGCTGGGCAGGGCCCGGCGATCCCAGCGTTTACGGCATCGCTGAACTCGATGCCGAACCGGCGCTGGCCTATATCGAAAAACTCAAGGGACAATCCCGACAAAAAATCACCTTCTCCCATTTTCTGGGAAAAGCGGTCGCGAAGACATTGAGTGAGCATCCGGAGATCAACGGCGTTCTCCGCTGGGGACGTATTTATCCCAGAAACTCCATTGATGTCTTTTTCCTCGTCGCCTCCGATGGAGAAGGCGCGGATCTTTCGGGGCTGACCGTCCGCAACACCGATCGCAAGTCAATTCCAGAAATCGCGAGTGAAATGCAGGTCCAGATCGATGAGATCCGGAAAAAAGGCGACCCGGCATTCAAGAAAATGAAAAAAACCCTTGGCGGAGTTCCCGGATTCCTCGCACGACTGGTGATCGGGTTTTCAAGTTTTATCACGGGAACGCTGAATCTCTGGAGCCCGCTGCTCGGGACGCCACGAGACCCTTTCGGAAGCGTCTGGATCACGAACATCGGTTCCTTAGGCATGGATACCGCGTTTGCGCCGCTCATCGCGTATTCCCGGGTACCGCTCCTGATCACCTTGGGCGCGGTCAGGGAAACGCCTGTCGTCCGCGATGGAAAAGTGGTGGTCGGAAAAACGATAAGACTGTGCGTTACCTTCGATCACCGGCTGATCGACGGAGTTCACGCCGCCCATATGGCAAAAACGGTTCAGAGGATCTTCGCGGATCCTGAGCACGAGCTTACCTGAACACCCCAGAACTTACTGTCTGGCAACCCGTTTTCCACCAGAGTAGTGGTATTTCTGCTGGGCAATTCTTTTCATTGGACCCTGCAGGGCTGGCCGCTTTGCAAGGGCCGGCAGGTTTTCGCGATACCCGCTTTCAATATTTGAAAGACGGGCGATGTCTTGGTCGAAATTGATTCGCCCTTGGCGAGGGACCCGGATTTCCGAAAGAGACTGATAGATCGCCGTATCGTCGGTAATCTTATTCGCTCTCCGACCCGGGACCGATCCCATTGCGACAGAAAGGGTGGTGAGGCCGATCATCGCTCCACAACTGAACAACATCCACTTCATGGCCTTCTCCTAACAGGTGCTTACGTTCGCTTGGGCAAGGCCGCTGCCTTATGCCCGGCCCCCACTGAGCAAGGCCGGTGCCAATAGCCGGTCCGCTGAGGCCTCGCCAAAACTCAAGATAACACCTTGAATTCCTTTGGAAGACAATTAGAATGACCCCTGCCGTCCCAACCTGTTTTAGGTTCTACTCTGTATAACGTTTAGTCACTTGGGTCCAACTCGATACATGCTGCGCTCGATTCGTCTCATCAAAGTCCGCCAGAACAATCTGAAGAATATATCGGTGGAATTCCCTGCCCGAAAGCTCTCGGTCATAACCGGACTATCTGGGAGCGGCAAAAGTTCTCTCGCCTTCGATACACTTTATGCCGAAGGTCAACGCCGGTACATCGAAAGCCTTTCGACTTACACCCGGCAATTCCTTGAAAAAATGCCGAAACCGGATCTCGATTCGGTCGAAAATATCCCCCCCGCGATCGCCCTCGAGCAACGCAATTATGTACTCAGTTCGCGAAGCACGGTCGGGACCCAGACGGAGATCATCGACTACCTGCGTGTTCTTTTCGCGAAAATCGGTCGCACGCAATGCGTGAGCTGCGGTGCTGAGGTCACTCGCCAGGACTCGCAATCCATTCTGGAGTGGGCATGCGAGTGGTTGCCATCCAAAAAGGCGCTCATAGTCGCGCCACTTGGGGCGCCACTTGGGACACCTCGCAAGAGCACAAGCAAAGCGGGCGCTCTAAGAAACAAGAAGGCGAAAGCAGCCAGCCTTAAAAAAGGAACTCGACCCAGCGTGGTTGGACCGGACCTGTCTCTTGAAGCTCTTTTTCAAATCCTGAGGGAACAAGGTTTCCAGCGCCTTTTTTGGCGACGCACAAAAGGAACTCCTGAGCTCCTCGAACTCGAGGAATTCGGGTCTGAGAACTTCCCGAAACTCACTCGTACCCACCTCGACGCCGGAGAACTCTTCGTAGTAGTGGATCGGCTCCGGGTTTCGCAGTGCCCTGACCGGGACACCCGCGGCCGGCTCCTCGATTCGATCGACCAGGGCTTGGCTGTCGGCCGGGGCAGGATCGCCTTCGCAGATCTCGGCGACCTTGCAGGAAGCGCGGGCTGGGTCGAATTCGATAACCGCTTTTCATGCATTCAGTGTGGACTCGAGCACCGCGTCCCCGAAAACCATCTATTCTCGTTCAACAGCCCGCTCGGGGCATGCGCCCGATGCAGCGGCTTCGGCTTCACTCTTGATCTCGATGAGGCGCGCGTTGTTCCCGATGTGACGAAGACGCTCAAGAACGGCGCTATCGACCCGTTCGCGAAACCGTCGCTGGCTGATTGGCAGAAGGATCTTTTCCGCTTTGCCGAGCGGCACGGCATTTCGGTCGGAAAACGATATCGCGAACTCACGGCCTCCGAGCGCAAACTCCTGTGGGATGGGGATCCGAAAGATAAAACCTTCCCGGGAATCACCGCCTGCTTCGAGGAGTTGAAACGCTGGAAATACAAACTCCACGTGCGGGTTTTTATCCGTCGTTATCAGAACCAGAGTCTTTGCCCCGAGTGTCACGGCGCGCGACTCAAACCCGAAGCTCTCGCCGTAAAAATCGGCGGAAAACCGATTTCAGAACTCCTGGAACTTCCGGTCACGGACCTTCTCGGATGGTTCAGAAACATCGAACTCACGCCTCGTGAGCGCAAAATAGGTCAGGAGGCCTTTTCACAAGTCGAACGAAGACTCGCCTTTCTAGACGAAGTCGGCGTCGGCTATCTGACGCTTTCCCGGCTCACCAAAACCCTCTCGGGCGGCGAATTCCAACGCATCAACCTCGCCACCCAGCTCGGCAACGGCCTCTGCGGGACTCTTTACGTACTTGACGAACCATCCATAGGACTCCATGCGTCCGATACTGAACGCCTGATCCGGATTTTGAAACGGCTTCGGGACCAGGGCAACAGCGTTGTCGTCGTGGAACACGATCTCGAAGTCATGAAGTCCGCCGATTGGCTCATTGAACTCGGCCCGGGAGCCGGACGCCGCGGCGGCGAACGCATAGCACAGGGGAACGCGGAACAACTGATCGCGACGCCCGGATCGGTAACGGGAAAATATCTCTCGGGAGCCTTCCGTCTGGAACGCACCCGGGCCCAGCGTGCGCCGGCCCGGAAGATCCTTCGAATCGTGGGCTGCCGCGAACACAATTTGAAGAACATCACCGCCGAATTCCCTCTCGACCGTTTTGTCGTCGTTACCGGAGTTTCGGGTTCAGGCAAAAGCACCCTCGTTCACAAGACCCTCTATAACGGTCTCTCACGACTGTTTAACAGGACGCAAGATCCCGCAGGACGTTTCGATCGGCTGTACGGGGCGGAACAGCTTGGCGGAGTTGTCCTCCTTGATCAGAGCCCGATCGGCAAGAGCTCACGATCCAATCCGGCCACCTACCTGAAAGCCTGGGATGAGGTACGCCGGATCTATGCGAATCAGGTGATCTCGCTCAGGCGCGGCTACACTCCCCAACATTTTTCTTTCAACGTGGAAGGCGGCAGGTGTCCTGTTTGCAAAGGTGAAGGGGAAATCACGCTCGACATGCATTTCATGGCCGAAGTGAAGCTCCCCTGTGAGGAATGCGACGGTAAGAGGTTCAAACGAACCGTTCTTGATGTGAGTTATCGCGGAAAAAACATCTATCAACTTCTTCAAACAACCATCGATGATGCTTACGAACTCTTCCGGGACAATTCGATTCTCATGCGGAAATTGGGAGTCCTCCGAGACGTGGGACTCGGGTATCTGCATCTCGGACAGTCCGCTACCACACTCTCCGGAGGTGAATCACAGCGCCTCAAAATCGCCTCCTCGCTTGAAGATCGCAATTCCGAAAACCTGCTTTATATTTTTGACGAACCGACCACAGGCTTACACCTGGATGACGTCAAGAAGCTCCTCGGTGTGATTCAAGATCTGGTCGACGCCCGCAACAGCGTTATCATGATCGAACACCACTTGGACGTGATCGCACAAGCGGACTGGGTCATCGATCTCGGGCCGGGCGGCGGCGTCACGGGTGGAGAGGTCGTCGCGAGCGGTCCGCCTTCGAAGCTGATCCAGGATACACGTTCACTCACCGGACGAATGCTGGAGCAGCAGGGCTATCGGGGTCGGCTCCCCGAGCTTTAAAGCGGTTGGCGCCCCTCGAGCGTAATGACATGCTGTAGCTCGTCGTTTACCCTGAAAATCCGGCTGTGCGCGCGACATGCCAGTTTCACCATATGACCGTCGTAATCTTTCCACTCGCTCACGCTGCCTTCGAGCGGGTAGAGCGGGTTAAGGCGGCGCTTGGCATTCGCGAGCCACGGATGTTGGCGGAGATCGACCTCAAAGTAGACTCGAACCTGGTTCGGTCCCGCTTTACGCGAATAAACCACGACCTTTCCTACGAGCAGGTAAGATTCGCCATCCGCAAGTTCAGCTCTTTCGTTCAGTCCGAACGGAACAGGAACTTCGCCCCCCCCGCCTTTCGGCCACTCGTAGCATCCGCCGATGCGCTCGGATACGACTCCATTAGCGCCTATACAGTCTTCAGCTCTGATTTGGTTCCCACCGCTGCCACCGGCAACAGCGAGTACCAGCACGAGCAAACTCATCGTTTTCCAATTCATTCAGATTCCCCCCTCTGATTCCCTTGGTTAACTGCCGCAAACGAGCTACGCCCTCCGAGAAACTGAACTCGCAGCCCTGGTGCAAGGCGATAACCCTCTTTCCAGTTCAGGAGATACTGTGGTTTCTTCACGTCTGGCTCGATCAGCTTTCTGAGACGATTGATATTATAATAAAGCTTGTTGTCATGGGCTTCGGGCCGATAGGACTCATTCCAGACACACTCGATGATTTCGGCTTTGGACAAGCCTCGCTCCATATCATCCCCCGGCCGACTGTGCGCATTCGACAGGGCTTCGAGAATATGCAGCAAAATGTATTGTTTCCGAAGCGAAACGGTCCCCGAATCCCGAATTTTGACCACACCCTTGCGACTGTCAATGAGCAGGTCTACGGCATCCTGCTCGAGGCGCGATCGCTCAATCGCGATCTCGCGCCTGAACTGGTTAAAGTGTTGCCCCCAAGCAGCCTTTTCGAGCATGTCCAGATACCAATACGCCTGGGCATAGTTCTGCTGGCGGCGCGCGATTCGGGCATAACCATAAAGGACGTAGAGGTGATAGTACCAGTTATGTTCCGCGAGAAACCGGGCGTGTGCTTTTTTGTACCATTCCAACGCGGTTACAGTATCGAATTCCTGCTCGGCGATATGTCCCAAAACAAGGTAAAGAATCCCGACGGTCCCCTTCAAGTTCTTTGAAGACTCGCGGCTCAGGATAGTCATGGAGAGTTGCCTCGCGCGCTTCGGCTTTGTCTCTCTCCAGAAGAGCGCGAGAGACGCATAAGCTTTGCCGAGCAATTCCTCTCTTGCCGGTAATTTCGTATCGGCCCGAAGTGCTCGAAGATAGCGATGCCAGCAGCGCTGGGCGACTTTCACATCCTGTTTGAACCAGGCCACGGTCCCCTTGCAATGCCAGACCAGAGGCGGCACCTCATCCGGATATGCCGCGATCATGGAGTCAAGTTCAGTATCCAGGCGACTGATCGCAGCCTCGTCAACCGCGTGCCCCGCGAGGCGAAGGAGCCCCGCAAGAGCCTCCATCTGCCCACGGAGATCACCGATAGCCTTGGCATGTTGCAGAGCCATGCCGTAGGCGGTTTCGGCTTCCTGAAGCTCGCATTTCTCTGCGCGCAGTTGAGCCAATTGCAGCCAGTTATCGAGAACTTCCCGATTCTGATCCTGCGCTTTCGAATTCAATGAATTCGGTTTTTTTTCGGACTTTGGATTTTGTTTCATTTCCCGTGTATTGATGTGGATCTTAGGGGCATTGTTTGTAACTCAGGACATGGGAGAGTCAAGCATGAAACTTCATTTTAAATGCTGGGAACCAAAAGATCCCCAAGCTGCGAAAATCGTTCTACTCCACGGTTTGGGCGGAACCGGTGCACTTTGGCATCCGATCTCGACAACATTGCAGGAATATTTTTCGGTCATGGCTCCAGATCAGCGCGGTCATGGTTTGAGCCGCGTTCCCGCAGATGATCCTTCAGGATTTACCCCGCTCGATTTCGGAAGGGACGTGATCGAAACACTCGAAACTCTGAAATTTTTCCCAAGCTGGATCGTTGGACACTCGATGGGAGTTCGCTCCGCTTGCGCTGCCGCGCACCTCCGGCCCGAGTGGGTTCGGGGCCTGATCTTGATCGACCTCGGTCTCGCCGGCCCCGCTGGAGGCGGTCTCAATGATCGCCTGGCAACATTTCTCGGTCAGCTTCCGGATGCCTTCTCCTCCCGCCTAGAAGCCCGAGCCTTCATGGAAGCTCACGCACCCGACCGTGCCATGGCCCAATACTTGATGGCGGTTTCGGTCACTTCCCCTCATGGTGAGGTGAGTTTTCCGTTTGATCGCGCGTCATTGATTCAGACGCTCCAGGAAGCCCGGAGTGCCGATCTGCACGCCTGGATCAAGGATCTCGGCGCCCGCGGAATGCCGATTTTGTTTCTTCGTGGCGGGAATAGCTCAGTCTGGTCTCGACAGGAATTTGAACAAGAAAGAACGCGCTACTCCGACCTCCCAAATCTCAGGTTCGAGGAAATCGCGGGCGCGGGGCACGGCCTTCCCTTCGAGAAAAAAAAGGAGTTCACCGAAAAACTGGTGAAATTCACGCTACTGTCCTGAATCAGTAACAGGCAAACTGGGCCTCTAGGCGCAAATATGCGCGAACAGCCCCGTTCAGGTACTAGCTTCGCTTCCGACAACCGCCTCGTTCGGCTCAACCTTGGCTTTATCGGAAAGCTGTTTGATCCAGCTCTCAAAAATTTCACGTTCTTTGCGGCTTGCCACCTGCCGTATGACCGTTGAGCGCTCGGTCTCGAGCTTGCCCATATCCGGTTTCTGGGAATCAATCACGACAGCGACGATCACCCGAGGTCCGTAAACGTATTTCTTGGCCTTGCCGCCTTCGGACGGGTCCAGCGTCGATTTCTTCTGAAAAACCTCACCGAGGAGGTCCTTGCTGTCACCCGCGCCCATGCCGGGAATGGAAGGATTCGATTCCGAAATCCACCCGGAAGTTTTCACTTCCACTTTTGAAGCTTTCAGCATCGCGTTGATTTTAGCGTCGTTTGCTTTTCCGGCTCCGAGAAGCGGGACAATCTTATCGGCCATCCGCTCATTCGCGACCCGGATCTCATCGAGCTTCGAAGTCGACAGGAGACTTCGAACGACCTCGTCTTTCGCCACCTCGAACGACCGACCTTTGAAATCGGTCTCTTTGCGACTCTCGAAGTAGGATTTGGCGAGATTCAGCTTGGCCGGGTCTTTCAAATAATTCTCGATTTCTTTAGGGCTGACGGCCACTCCTCGCCGACCGGCGTCGGCACTGAGAACAACATACTTGATGTTACGTTTATTCCCATTCATCAGGAACTGCTGCCGGACCTCCTCATCCGAGACATGAACTCGGGATTTAAAATAGTCTTCCCAGCGCTGGACGGCCAGGTCATCACGAACGAGCCGTTCAAAGCTGTTCGGGGTGTACTGATTGGCCTCGAGCGCCTGCTGGTATGACACAAGATCGAATTTGCCATCCTTCTGGAACGCCGGAATCTCGCGAATGCGGTCCCTGACTTCCTCGTCGCTCGGAAGAAGCCCCTGCCGGCGCGCTTCCTGAATGAGAAGCTTGCGACGAACCAACCCCTGGAACACCCCTTCCCGAATCCGAAAAGCCTTGATTTGCTCTTCCGAGAATTTGACATCGCCGCCCATGCTCTTGAACAGCTCAAGCCGCTGGTTAAAGGCGCGGTTAAATTCACTGAGGGAGATGGAATCGCCGTTCACTTTCCCCGCGACGGCGCCGTCATGTAAGCCGCGCGTCGACTTGGGGCTGAAAACCCCGAAAAATATAAAAACCACGGCAATCAGTCCGATAATCGTGCTGATAATAAAGGTCCCAAATTTCTCTCGAATCCAAGTCAGCATTCTGTTTCCCTTCTCATGTCCCTACAAGGTACCGACCCACTCCTGATTCACCATTGCATTGGCTTGCATTAGCTTGCATTAGCTCCGTGGGGTCGCTAGGATGTTACCAATAACTCCGATGGTAATATCGCATGATTAAGTACCTGAAAGAATATCGATTTTATATCATTCTTTTTTTATTTATTCTAATCCCGATCATCGCCATCGATACTTCGACCCGCGCCCCCCGGGATTACCGATTCTATGATCGGATCATCGTTGCGGGCACAGCGCCCATCCAGACTTCCATCAGCTGGCTGATCGACCAGATCACATCGGGTTTTCAAAACTATATCTATCTCTGGAATACGCGCAAGGATAACGCGATACTTCTCGAGGAAAATCGAAAGCTCCTGAACCTTATCGCAAACCTTCGCGAAACTCAGCAGGAGAACCTCCGTCTGAGAAAGCTGCTTAATTTCGAAGAAAAATTCCATATTGAATCCATTCCCGCCCGCGTGATCGCAAAGGACGTTTCGACGGAGTTCCGCGCGATCCGGATTAACCGCGGCGAACGTTCGGGAGTTCAGAAAAACATGGCCGTGGTGACGAACGAAGGGATAGTCGGCCGCGTGCTCAGAACGACGCCGAATACAGCGGATGTGGTGACGATCCTCGACCTACTCTCCGCGGTTGACGCCATCGATGAACGCTCTCGCGCGCGCGGCGTGGTCGAAGGTCTTACGGACGAAACCTGTCAGCTCCGTTACGTGCTCAGAACCGATGACATCCAGATCGGCGACGTCCTGATTTCAGGTGCTCTTGGCGGAATTTTCCCGAAAGGTGTCCCGATCGGACTCGTGTCCAAAGTCAATCGAAAGCCCTTTGGGATCTCTCAGGAGGTCGAAGTCCGGCCCAGCGTGGATTTTTCGAAACTCGAAGAGGTGCTTGTCGTCACCAATGCCAGCAGTGAGTTTATTACCGCGGCGAATCCAGGATCCTCCGCGACCTCAACCGCCCCGCTCTCGCCGCAAAAACCCGCGCAAACGACCACCCAAACCTTAAAAGGAGCGACCAGTCAATGACCCGGCTTCTGCTCCGGGCCCTGAACGCCCCCGCACTGATTCTCCTCGTCGCGTTCGGCGTAGCAATCCAGACTTCTCTTTTCGCGTGCTGGCCGCTTTCCTACTTTCAACCGGACGTCGTGCTGATCGCGGTGATCTGGTGCGCTCTCAGGAGGAACTTCACCGAAGGTGGCATCCTCGTCCTGATTGCGGCCGAGATCGCTGAAATTCACAGCGCCGCCCCCAGAGGGGTTTTTCACATTACCTACATGCTTCTGTATCTGCTCGTCAGGGGTGCCTCGAAGCTGTTCGTCATTCCCGATCTCGCGTCCTTCATTATCGTGACTCTCTTCGGCTCCATCTTCTCGAAATTCTCGAATATGACCGTACTTCACTATCTCGCGCCCCACACGAGCCAGTGGAGAAATACGCTGTTCCTGCTTTTCCCGGGAGCGGCCGTCGAAGGCTTCGCCGCGATCTGGCTCTATCGATGGCTCGAGAAATTCGATGCGCTCACTTTCAAGGACAAGCGGACGGAGGAGTCGCTCGAAAACGAGCTACAGCTGCAAGACGAAGGATTTTAGATGGCTTTTCTCGGACAGGAAGAACAGATCAGGGAGTTTCAGGATCGATTCCGGTATCTCTACGCGGCCGTGTTTCTGGTGATCGGCCTCCTCCTTTCGCGGCTCGTCTACCTCCAGATCCTGAACGGCGAGAAAATGCGCCAGTATTCCGAGGAAAACCGAATCAAGCGGGTCAAAATCGCAGCACCTCGCGGGATGATCTTCGATCGCAACAGGACGCTGCTGATCGACAACCGCCCCGCCTTCGATCTTGAGATCATTCCTCAATACCTCCGTGAATCGCGGCAGACGGACCAGGTTCTCGGGATGCTTTCCAAACTGATCAAAATGCCCAAGGAAGAGATCCAGGGTATTTTGGAAAAAGCGCGCGGCCAACCCTCCTTCATGCCCGTCAAAATCAAACCGGATCTGACCCGCGACGAAGTTGCGGCGATCGAAGTCTGGAAGATCTCCATGCCCGGCGTCGAAGTGAAGGAGGAAATCAAGCGCACGAATATCTACGGAGATATTGCCGCCCACCTTTTGGGGTACATCGGCGAGGTGAATTCAGCCGAACTGCCGATCCTGAATAAGACCGCTCAGAAATATAAGCTCGGCGACAGCATCGGGAAGTTCGGCCTCGAACAGCGGATGGAAGACACCCTTCGGGGAATCGATGGCGAGGAGATCAAGGAAGTCGACGCCCTCGGCCGCGTGAAGCTCGCAAAAGGCAAGGGCCGCGTCCTGGAGAACAACGCGGGGAAGCCGGCCAAACCGGGCAAGAACCTGATTCTGACGATCGATCAGGATCTGCAGCTCGCGGCAGCCAAGGCCTTTGGCGACAAAATCGGCGCGCTCGTCGCCGTCGATCCGAGAAATGGCGAGGTTCTCGCCATGATCTCGCGGCCCTCGTTCGACCCGACTGAGTTTTCACGCGGGATTCCCACCGCAATCTGGAACAAGCTTCTCACGAACGAAAACCACCCGCTTCGCGATAAAACAATTCAGGATCATTATTCGCCCGGTTCGGTGTTCAAGACCGTCACGGCGGTCGCCGGCCTGGAAGAAGGCGTGATTGACGAAAAGAGCACCTTCCGCTGTACCGGCTCGATTCGGGTCGGTAACCGCGTCTATCACTGCCATCTGAAGAGAGGGCACGGGGAAATCAACGTGGTCACGGCGCTGACGCAAAGTTGTGACGTATTTTTCTACCGAGTAGCCCAGAAATTAAAGAGCGTCGACGACCTCGCCAAATGGGCAAGACATCTCGGAATCGGCAGTAAAACAGGCATCAGCCTGGCGCGAGAAGTCCCCGGCCTGATCCCGACGGAAGAATGGAAGATGAAACGCTTCGGCCAACCCTGGAACGGCGGCGAAACCGTAAGCGTCGCGATCGGCCAGAGCTTCGTTCTCACGACAGCGATCCAGCTCGCAAACACGTATGCCGCCATCGGGAACGGTGGAACACATTACCGGCCTTATATCGTGAAATCGATCGAGTCCTACGACGGACGGGTGGTCAAGGAGTTCCAACCTGAAATATTGGGCACCCATGAGCTTTCCCCGAAGACGGTCGAACTTGTAAAACAAGGCCTCTGGGGCGTTATCAATAGCCCGCACGGGACGGCCTATCACCAGAGGCTGCCGGGCATGGATTTCACCGGAAAGACCGGAACCGTCCAGATCATGCGCCTTTCGGCGGACAAGATTTACCAGAAATGCGAAAACATGAAATTCAGGGAACGTCACAACGGGGTATTCGTCGGCTTCGCGCCGCTGAAAGATCCGGTAATCGCGGTCGCCGTTATCGGCGAGCACGTCTGCCATGGCTCGACAGGCGCGGCCCCGGTCGCCCGGGCGGTGGTCAAAACGTACCTTGAAAAATACTATCCCGATCTCTACAGCGAAAAAGCCGTCGCGGCGCGCCTGAAAGCCCATGGGCAGGCCACTTTCGTCCCGCCACCGCCTAAACGAGTCGATCCCGAGGACGAGGATGTCGTCATCAATGACGACAACGTTCCGGCCTCCGATCTCGGCGCGCCGCATGTCCCGCCAGGCCTTCCGCCGAGCCCCCCCAAACCAACCCGCGATACTTCGCGGGATGCGCTTCCGGATTCTGCCGTGGATAATGAAGATGAATGACGACGAAACCCTGAGAGGTCGAGGATTATGAATCACTCCTGGATGGAAACCCCCGAAAGCCCCGATCCTTCGAGCACGATGCGGGTCGGTCTGTATGAAGAAGAGTTCAAGAAATTCAACTGGAGCCTTTTGATTATCGCACTTACGCTCATCGGAATCGGGATTTTCAACCTGATCAGCGCGACCGGAGTCCAGGACAAGTCACTCGGACTTTATAAGAACCAGCTCCTCTGGTGCGGGCTTGGCTTGGCCCTGACCGCATTGATTCTGTTGCCGCATTATTCCGTCTTCTCGCGACTGGCTTACGTCATTTACTTCGCCAATCTCCTGCTGCTCGTCGGCGTTCTTGTGTTCGGGAAGTCCTCACTGGGCGCCAAGCGCTGGATCGGGATCGGCGCGTTCAGAATTCAGCCCTCCGAGTTCATGAAGCTCTCGCTCGTGATCTGCCTTGCAAAGTATTTCGAGACGGATCGAACGGTCGGGGGCTACGGTTTCAAGGATCTGCTCCTGCCAGGTCTCCTGGTGATGATACCCGCCGGCCTCATCATGGTACAACCGGACCTCGGGACCGCTCTGACCATCCTGGCCACGTTCGTGACGATGATGCTTTTCATGAGAGTCCGGACTCGCACTCTTGTGATTATCGGCATTTGTTGCGCGGTCGCCCTGCCCACCATCTACAAATTCGGGCTGAAACCATACCAGCGGCAACGTATTATTTCCTTTCTCGACCCGATGGCCGATCCGAAGGGCTCCGGATACAATTCCATTCAATCGATGATCGCGGTCGGGAGCGGCCAGTTACTCGGGAAAGGATATAAAAAAGGCACCCAGAGTCAGCTCAAGTTCCTGCCGGAACATCACACTGATTTTATTTTTTCCGTCTTTAGCGAGGAACATGGTTTTGTCGGCTGCGCGATTGTGCTGGCGCTATATCTCGGTCTTTTGCTGAACGGACTTTCTGTCGCCTACCAGTCGCACGACAAATTCGGCCTGCTGCTCGCGCTTGGAATCGTGACAGTCTTTTTCTGGCACATCTTTGTAAATATGGGGATGGTCATGGGTCTTCTACCGATTGTCGGAGTTCCACTTCCGTTTCTGAGTTACGGAGGATCGTCGCTGGTGACCTCCATTCTCGGAATCGCCATCCTTACGAACATCGCAAATAAAAAATTCATGTTCTAACGGGCGTTCTGAAGTGTTACCATTCCGGTAACGTCAAAAGGGGGCTCAAAATGAATGAGTTTTCGAGCATTTCGTGCATCAGGTGGATTGCATTTGCCACGGCTGTCGTGGGCATGGGAATCAGCATGCCGAGCTGCCCGGGACAACAGGCCATGCAACAGCAACTTGAGACGCTCCAAACGAGCAATGCTGACTTGTCAAAACGAGTTCAGTCCCTCGAAGGGACACTGAGAACCACGACGAACGAAATGACTCAGATCAAACAACTCCTGACCCAGATCACGGGAGCCATCCAAGCTCAAAAGACGAGCATCGATCAGCTCAATACGACGGTCGGACATCTGCAGAGTTCAAAAGGGTCGCGAGCGACCCCGACCAAACGAAGACGATAACTCCACGCCCAAGAGTGCTGAATTCTTATATCTTGTCAAATTTTAACAATTAAGGATTTTCACACTCAAAACAGATAGTTGCCGCAACATTCTTAATTTTATTTAACTTCGACTCAGTGCTAAAATAGCCTAAGAGGATCACATCTTAAGCGATTTTTGCCGAACGTTATATGAGGCGGAGTTTGATGCTCAGATATTTTCGACCCGAAATCGGGTTTCTAGTTTTGCTTGCGACGCTTGGGGCCGGGTGCGTCAACCCGGTCAGCCCGCCCGGAGCGCAGTCCCTTGTGGCCACGAAAGGGCCACCGATGCAGCTCCAGTATGCAACTAGCCCGGCGAATTACCCTCAAACTATCGAAATCACTCCAAACACCCTGAGCGCCCAAGGTCAGATTGATCGCCTCTCAATTCGCCCAGCAACACTTCCGGACGGACTCACGTTCGACAGCGCCACCGGAACGATTTCGGGAACTCCCACGCAAATCACGCCAGCAACCGAGTACATTGTCACGGCTTACAACGGCTACGGCTCGAATTTTACCCGACTCGTGATCGCGATCACCGATATCCCTCCCGTCATGAGTTACGCGGGAGACACTACCCTGGTTTACAACATCGGCGTTCCAATCGCGCCGATAACCCCCACCCTCAGCGGCGGTCCAGCGACCGATTGCCTGGCGTATCCACCGCTCCCAGAAGGCCTTACCGTCTCCCCGACTTGCGAAATCTCGGGGACCCCGACTGAAAGCGAAACAGCCGCCAATCATTTCGTTTTCGCGGTCAACTCGGGGGGTTCGTCTTCGATTCTCTTCAACATCACGGTCATCGATAACCCGCCAACGATCAGCTATCCAGCGTCGCCGTTCACCTTCTATCGCGGAATCGCACTCACAACGGTCAGCGCCACTGCGGGTGGCGGGGAAATCACGTCTTGTGCGGCCGCGCCCAGCTTGCCTGCGGGCCTGACGCTCGGAGCCGATTGCGCCATCTCGGGCATACCGAGTAACCTCCTGGCCGCCACTCCACACACGATTACAGCGACAAACAACGGTGGGTCCGCGAGTGCCGGGATAAGTATCGCGATCCAGGATCTGGTTCCGGACATCAGCTTTTCAGGAACTCCGTTCACGTTTACCAAAGGAACAGCGATCGCCGCGCTGATTCCGACCAACGATGGAGGCATCATCGACAGCTGTACTCCGACCCCCGCACTTCCGGCTGGACTGGCGCTTTCCGCGAATTGTCAGATCACCGGAACACCGACCACCGTCGCGGCAGCGACAAACCATGCGATCAAGGCGACAAACGGGGCTGGCAATTCAACCGCGACCATCAACATCAAAGTTAATGATATCCCTCCGAAATTCAGATATGCTTCGAGCGCGTTCATTTTCCTGAACAGATCCGCGATCACACCGAAAACAGTGACTTCAACCGGCGGTGCGATTACGGGGTGTTCCTCCAGCCCGGCGCTTCCAGCGGGACTGAGCCTCTCGAGCGACTGCACCCTTTCAGGCACCCCAAGTCAAAGCGCGCCGGCGACAACCTATTTGATCACGGGCACAAACAGCGGAGGTTCCGGAACCACAACCATCAGCATTACCGTGCAGGAAATCCCGCCGGTTCTGTCGTTCGCGGGCAGCCCTTTCACGTTTAACAAGAACGTCCCGATCACCGCGAAGACTCCCGCCAACTCCGGAGGCACTGTCACCGCGTGCACTTCAACGCCACCGTTACCGACAGGCCTCGTGCTTTCGTCGACTTGCATTATCTCAGGAACCCCCGCGGTCACGAGCGCTGCCACAGCTTACGCCATTACGGGCACCAATTCGGTCGGAAGCTCGGCACCGAACATTTCCATTACCGTCAACGACACGCCCCCCAATATCACCTACACTGGCAGCCCCTTCAATTTCACGTTGAATTCCCCGATCACCACCTTGAGCGCGACCAATACGGGCGGAGCCCCCACCTCGTGCTCGATCGCGCCAGCGCTTCCCGCGGGTCTCGCCATTTCCAATTCCGACTGCTCGATTTCCGGGACGCCCACCGCGCTCAGCACCGCCGCCGATTACACCATCACGGCGACAAATACGGGCGGATCTTCGACGGCCACCATCAACATCACGGTCAAGGATTCCGCTCCCGCGATCTCTTATGCCGGAAACCCGTACAACTTTTTCAAGGACAGCGCGATAACAGCTCTCTCTCCCGCGAACACGGGCGGAGCCATTGTTTCCTGCGCGATCAGCCCTGCGGTTCCCGCAGGCCTGACGTTCTCGGCGACCGATTGTGCCCTGACCGGCACACCCACCGCCGTGACCGCGAGCACGAGCTACACAGTAACGGCGACGAATTCGGGCGGATCGTCCGCCACCGTTCTGGTCTTCGAAGTCAAGGACGTCGCGCCCACCCTGAGTTACAGTCCTGCCAGCCATATCCTTGCCAAAGGGGATGCAGTCTCGATCACCGCGACAACCGGAGGCGGAACGATCACCTCATGCAATTCGAGTCCGGGGTTACCCGCAGGCTTTATCATTTCGAACACGACGTGCAATGTCACCGGGACGGCAAACGCCGTTTCGCCTGCCGCGAGTTACACCATTACGGCGGCGAATTCTGGCGGATCTGTATCCAGCATTCTCAACATCACCGTCAACGACCTCCTGCCGAACATCAGCTTCGCGGGGAACCCCTTCGAATACCCTTTAAATGTCGCCATAGCGACCTTAACGCCGACGAATACCGGCGGCACCGTTGTTTCGTGCGAATCGAGCCCGACACTTCCGGCCGGACTGACCTTGTCGAACACTTGCGTTCTAACGGGGACACCCACGGTACTCGCGGCAGCTGCCGATTACACGATCATTGCCACGAACTCCGCGGGATCTGATTCCAAGTCGATCAACATCACAGTCAAAGATACCGCACCCACCATCAGCTATATCGGAAGCCCGTATACATACACGAGAGGATCGGCGATTCCATTGCTGACACCGACGACAGGTGGCGGCGCGATCGTCTCCTGCGCTTCGAGCCCTGCATTACCGGCGGGCTTGAGCCTCTCCTCGGGGTGCATCCTGAGCGGCACTCCGACTGCCATTGCCGCGGCGGCGGACTACACGATCACCGCCACCAATAGCGGCGGTTCGAATTCGGCGACCATCAACATCACGATCAAAGATGTCGCCCCGAACATTTCTTACGCTGGGAGTCCGTTCACGCACACCAAAGACGTGACGATCGCGTCTCTCACTCCGGCAAACTCCGGTGGAGCAATCGTCTCTTGCAATTCCGTACCGGCATTGCCGGCCGGATTGAGTCTCTCCTCCGGATGCGTCCTGAGCGGCACTCCGACTGCCATTACCGCAACCGCCGATTACGTGGTCACCGCCACCAACACGGGCGGCACGAGCAGCGCCACGATCAACATCACCGTGAACGATGCGAAGCCGGTCATTTCATATGCGGGAAGTCCGTTCGCCTATATCATCAACGGCGCCATTGCAGCCCTGAACGCCTCGAACTCCGGTGGAACGATCACGAGTTGCGTTTCAGCCCCGCTTCTCCCGACAGGTCTGGCGATTTCCGCGACTTGCGCGATCACCGGAACACCGACGGCGTTGACCGCAGCCCAAACCTATACGATTACCGCTTCCAATACCGGCGGCTCTTCATCATTTGGGATCAGCATTGCCGTAGTCGACGACGCTCCTCTGATCGATTATCTCCCGACTTCGTATAACTTCACCTATACCAAAGGCACGGCGATCGACGCGCTCACGCCCAACAACAGCGGTGGCGCGATCACCTCGTGTTCCGCGAGCCCCGCGTTGCCCACGGGGCTGAGCCTCTCCTCCACCTGTACCCTGTCGGGAACGCCCTCGGCGATCCGAGCGGCGCAGGATTATGCGATTCAAGCCACGAACAGCGGCGGATCCTCTTCATCCGTGATCACCATCACGGTGAACGATACGGCCCCTGTAATCGCTTACCCGGGCAGCCCTTTTGTTTACACGCTGAATGCGGCGATCGCGACCGTAACTCCGACCAATACTGGCGGCGCCATTCTCTCCTGCGCGTCGATTCCATCGCTGCCGGCCGGCCTGAACCTTTCCTCGACATGCGTGATCACCGGCACGCCAACCGCGCTTAGTACGCAGGCGGATTACACGATTACCGCCACGAATTCGGGCGGGAACTCCTCGGCCGCCGTTCGAATCACGGTCAATGCCACGGCCCCCGCGATCAGCTATCTCGGGAGTCCCTTTGTTTACGTTAAGAATTCCGCGATTCCGGGACTGAACCCGGCCAACACAGGTGGAACGATCGTATCCTGTGCATCAAACCCCGCGCTCCCGGTCGGTTTGAATCTCTCCTCAGTCTGCGTTCTGACGGGAACACCGGCTACGGTAGCCGCCGCCGCGGATTACACGATCACCGCCACCAATAGCGGCGGTTCAAGCAGCGCGACGATCAATATCAAAGTGAACGATGTGGCCCCCAACATCAGCTACGCGGGTAGCCCATTCACTTACACGAGAAACGCGGCGATCAGCGCGTTGACACCCTCGAACAGCGGCGGGACGATCGTCTCCTGCAGCGCTGCCCCGGCGCTTCCCGCCGGGCTGAGCCTTTCGGCGACCTGCGTTCTGAGCGGCACGCCCACCGTTTTGGCGGGCGCCGCGGACTATGTCGTCACCGGGACGAATTCGGGAGGGTCCAGCAATGCCACGATCAATATCAGGGTTCTCGAACTCGCTCCCAATATCAGCTACACGCCCGATACCCATGCGTTCGTGCTCCGTGAAGCGATCCCGGCCGTTAACCCCACGAATACCGGTGGGACGATCACTTCCTGCAGCCCCGCTCCGGCGCTTCCGGCCGGGCTAAGCCTCTCAGCGACTTGCGTGATCACGGGTACTCCGAGCGTGACGAGCGGCGCCTCAAACTACACGATCACCGCGCAAAATTCGGGTGGAAGCTCGACCGCGACCGTGACAATCCGGGTGAAGAACCAGCCGCTGATTCTTTTTTACGGCAAGACAGCCTTGGGCGGAGGTTTCAACGGCACCGCACCGCTCTCCGCGAATATCTGGAAAACAACCGCGGATGGCCAAACCCGTTCATCCCTGACCTCAATGCCCAACCTCGGACGCGATTCCATTTATCCGTCTTTCTCGGCATCCGGCGCCAAGGTCCTTTACTGCTCAAAACGCGCCCTCGACGGCACGGTAGGCAGCCCGGCAAACGGGTCGTACGACATCTGGACGGCGACTTCGACCGGAGCCAGCCCGACCGGTATTACCGCGAATACGAATAATAATCGCGACAGCGATGACCCGCCGGTCTTTTCACCGGATGGTACGAAAGTCGTGTTCGCTTCCAAAACATCCCTGAACGGACTTCCTGACGGAAACCCGGCAAGCCTCTCTTATAACATCTGGATCATGGATGCCGACGGATTGAATAAAGCCGCCTTGACCGCAAACAGCGTCGCGGGTCTCGATAGCCGGGCGCCGGTTTTCTCGCCCGATGGGATGACGATCTACTTCCACTCGAAAACGGCACTGGACGGCTCGAATAATGGAACGGCCGCGAACTCATTCAATATCTGGAAAATCAATCGCGACGGGACCGGAAAAACGAAGCTCACTAACGAAACACTGGCGGCAAAAGACTGCACGGAACCGTCCGTTTCACCCGATGGGTTGACACTAATCTATGTATCAAAGGCCGATATAGGAATGACGCCGGCAAGCTCCACGAATATATGGAAGATGAACGTTGATGGGACAGAACGTACCGCACTCACGATTAACACCAACGCGGCAATGGACAGCAAGAACCCGCATTATTCCAGCGACGGCAGCGAGATCGTCTTCGCCTCGAAGATGAACGTGAATGCCGCCGCGGTCAGTTCATTCAATATCTGGAAGATGGCGTCGACGGGCGCCAGTCAGGTCGCGCTGACCACGAACAACGCTGCCGCGCTCGACAGCGATTCGCCGAACTTCTCCCCTGACGACGCCAGAATCGCCTTCATTTCGAAAATGAACGTTCTCGGCACAGCCGCGAGTTCGACGAATCTATGGGTCATGAACTCCGATGGCACCGGACAGACGGCCATCACGCAGAATACGAACGCCGGCCTCGACAGCTATCTCTCACCGCATTCGATCTGGTTTCAGGAACAGTGATGACCTGATAGGATCATGTCGAATGGAGCACTACTTCCCTTACAGCCGATATCTAAAGAACATTTTCGGCGGGAAAACCTACAAAATCGTCGTTACTAGCGGGCTCTCCTGCCCAACGCGCGACAATTCCATCGCAAGCGGCGGTTGTGCGTTCTGTGACGTTCGGGCTTCGAGTTCATTTTTTGGTTTTGGCTTCGGTCAAAAAAATCCTGCGCGGACTGTCGCAGAGCAGATCAAATCGGGCATGCCGGCGATGCGTGAACGCTTCGGAGCCAAAAAGTTCCTCGCCTATTTTCAAAGCTACACGAACACGTATGCTGACGCGGCGTTTTTGCGCGAATTGTACCAGGCAGCCCTGAATCAACCCGGGATTGAAGGACTTTGCATTTCAACCCGCCCTGACTGCCTTCCTGACCCGGTTCTCGAGCTGCTCGAGGAACTCGCGAATCGTGCTTACCTTTCACTGGAACTCGGCGTCCAATCCTTCGAAGACGAAACCTTGCAATGGCTCGGGCGCGGACACGACAGTGAATGCGCTAAGAGAGCCTTGGAGCGCCTACGACTTCGCGCCCCGCACGTTCATGTCTGCGTTCATCTGATACTCGGAGCGCCGACCGATTCACCAGATGCGGCAACAAAGGCCGCGCGACTGATCAATAGTTCCGGTGCCCGCGGCGCCAAGCTCCATCAACTCATGGTCCTCGAGGGAACTGAACTCGCCCGACGATGGCGTGAAAACCCGTTCCCGACCCTCTCCATCGATCAATATGCTGACGCAGTTATTGAATTCATTGAAACGCTCTCCCCGGGAATTTACATTGAGCGACTCTGCGCCACCGCCACTCGCGCCGAAGAGTGCCTCGCGCCAGACTGGAGCCGAACGAGGTGGACACCTCATAATCGTTTACGGGAAATCCTCGCAGCGAGATCGTGCCGACAGGGCACAAAAGCTTAAACGGACTGCAGCTTAAGAAGGCTGCGCAGCTGACCGCATGCGGCCAGAATCTCAGCGCCCCGAGAGACCCGAATCAGTGCAGTCAAACCGTGATCAACCAGGTATTTTTGGAAAGCAGTGACCCGCTGTTCTGAGGGCTGTCGATACACGGAGCCCTCATGCTCGTTGAAGGGAATGAGATTGATCTTGCACGGAATCCCGCGAATCCAGTCCGTCAGGCGGGCGGCGTCTTCCAGCGAATCGTTGAAGCCACCAAGAAGAACATATTCGAACGTGATCCGTCGATGGCTCCCCAGCGGAAACTTTCTGCAAGCCGCCATGAGCGCTTCGATATTCCACTTCTTGTTGACGGGCATGATCTCGGTCCGCTGCTCATCCGTGGTCGCATTCAACGAGATCGCGAGCGAGATATCGATCCTTCGGCCCAGTTCCTCGATTGCGGGCACAAGCCCGCTTGTGCTCACGGTCACCTTGCGTTTCGAGAAATTCAAGCCATCCTGATCCAGGAGTATCTGAGAGGCTTTGATCACGTTTTCAAGATTATGAAGGGGCTCTCCCATTCCCATGAAAACAATATTCGTCAGGGGGGCGAGGACCCGCATTTCGAGGACTTGAGCGATGATTTCGTGAACCTCAAGATTGCGGTCGAGTCCCTGGATGCCCGTCAGACAGAATTTGCAGCCCATCGCGCAACCAACCTGGCTCGAAATGCAGGCTGTGAGCCGGCTCCATTCCGCGTCGCCTTGGAATCGCGGTTGGGTTTCCGGCTGTGTTTCCGAGTCCAGTTCGAGTTCGCGGGCGGCGACGGGAATGATCACACTCTCAACAGTCTTGCTGTCTGTCAGCTCCCAAACAAACTTCACCGTCCCATCGTCCGCCTGACGACGTTCAAGGACCGGAGGGCGATAGAGTTCAATATTCACCTTGAGCCACTCTCGAAGTTCCTTTGAAAGATCGGTCATCAGATCCCAGTCGAACGTAAATCGCTGATAAACCCAGTGGAAAATCTGCTTTGCGCGGTAGCGCGCACGTTGTGCAATCTTTTTCTCCGCGTCCTCCGGAGAAACCGCCTGCCGCTCGATTTTGGCGCGGCCGATCGGCCTAAGCAGATCCGCGAGTTCAGATTGGGTCAAGGATTGAAAATAGATCATTGCGCTCGGTTTTTAGCGGTTTCAATGCCCGAATTCAAGGAAAGTTCCGCGGCAAAGCCGGAATATCAACATTCAGAGTCCGAAAACTCCGCGTAACGTCATCAGGCCAAGAAAGTCCCAGCGGAGCGGCACCAGCTTCACTCGATCGGTCTGCAGCCCCGAGGCGATCTTGCCCCATGGATTCGGCGAATCAGACCAGTCGAGCCAATCCCGGGCCGCGACGAATACGCCCTGAACAGGGACCATGTGCTTTTCAGAAAGATACTTCACGACGTCCTCAGGCTGCCGACAACGCTCGGCACCCATGGAGGAGAGATCGGATTTATGAAAAAGCTCAAGCCGGCCTCTCCGTACGAGAATAAACAGATCTTCCGAGGGCTGCCCTTCCAACCGAATAAAAATGCCATAAGCGGAAGGGAGAACTTTTTTCCACCACCCCTGGATCGCCGAAAGAAGAAAATGCGGACGGTAGAGAGGATCGCGGCCATTGCTCACGGCATGAACATCCGTCCGAGCCATCGTGCCAGCGGGCGCATTCGGGCCGCGTTTCGAGGCAAGCGCCTCTTCCGCCTTGGACCGCAGAAACTCCATCTGATCCTGAAAATGCGGAAGCCCCAGCATATCGACCATCCATTCGTCGACGTCCGCGCGCGCGAACGAAACGAGCTCCCGATGAGAAAGTTCGGCGGCCATCTCCTCAAACCGGGCTCCGATCCAATCCGAAAGGTCTTCCGATTCCGCGAAAGCGGAAATGATCACGTCTTCTTCCCGGATCACCAGGACCGGTCCTGCCGGCTCGGCGCTTTGCCTGACTAGCGAGCGGCGCCTTGGATAAAACATCGACTGGAAACTGCGCCAATCATACGTCAGTTCCATGAGCCTCCCCATGCGTTATCACCGATTGCTCAAGTCGGGGAGCACCCCGCGCAACGCCCGCTTCGGGCTGAACGCGCTTTGCATTCCGATCCGTATTCACCGCAAGAGACAACACGCCACAAGGTGCCGCCTCCAACGAAAACCGATTCGCCACGACCGGGTCCGTTTCAGCGGCGCCGACTGCCGCATCGGCCGAAAACCACCCCGCGAAATCCGAAACAGCGACTGCATTTGGAAAAATGATATCGGCGGCAACATGACGCCGCGTTTCGTTCAGAATAAAAATACCGAGTTGGGCATCCGGCTTTTCCAGCGGAATCACGTTAAGCCGGCTATCGCTCATTCGACAGTACCCTTCGACCTCGCCCAGCGCGAGCATGGAGCCGACAAAGGCGCCCCACGGAGCGGGCGTCTTATCAGGAACTTCGAACAGAACTAGCTTCCCTTCCCCAAACGAGTGAAGGTGGTACGGGATCCCGAGGTCAACGTCGATCCGCTTTGTCGAGCCGGTCACGGCTTCGAGTTCTCGTCGTGCGGCTTCGGTATAAAGTGTTGTCCGGGGCAGCGCCACGATCCGCCCGGCTCGCGCAAGCGCGGACAACTTAAACACGAGTTCCCGCGTGAGAATGGTCGCCGGATCGACAATGACCACGCCCGCGCTCCCGTCGCGGATCGCGAGCTCCACGGAAGCTGAAATCCGCGCGCTTGATCCGGCGTGCTTGAAAATTTCGTCCCAGATCACGCCACCGCTCGACCAAACATGGGGCGTCAGATAAATCGCCTTGGTGCGCAGTTTCAGCTGCCCGGCTGCAATCAGCTTCCCGATCGCGTCAGTTCGGCTTCTGAACGCGTGAGAAAGCGAAAACCAGTCGCTCTCATCCAGGAGAATCCCGCCGCCCTGGCCACCCATGAGGAGCAGCGACTTCAAAATCAGGAACTGCTTCTCAGGATCGGAAAGGTTCCTGAAGCCGCCGAGCGAACTCCAGTGCATGAAGGGAGCGGCAACACTGGTTGAACCGTACGTCGCACGGGAGGCCGCTTGATCGATAATCGCTGATAGCCTCGAAATATCGGCGTTGCCCCCGGACAGCGTGTGCAGGAAATGGGAATAGCAGAATCCCGGATCAGCTTCGGGCGTATACAGCTCGATCTCGCGAGCTTTGAGAAAATTAGCCTTTTTACGCACGAGCTGGAAAGTACGATTCCGGAATACATCCTCGGAATGCTGGTAAAACCAGCGCCGGTTCACCTCATCAAAATGTCGCGATTTCCAGCGATTCGCGGCCAGCGGATTTGGATCCAGGAACTCGCGTTGACCGTAGAACTGCTCAAGACGTTGCCTGAACGCGATCGCCGCGCTTCCGCAGTAGTCGCCCGCAACGCCGCCGAAGGCATTGCGGGAAGAGAGCTGTTGTGAGCGGTAGTACTTCCAGAAGCTTCCCGAGAGCGAAACCGTGAGGCGCGCGACGGTGTTGGGCTGATTTCGTCCAAGGTCCGCCAGGAGCGCGTCCATTCGGGAAAGAAAGCTATAATAACGTTTGTTGAATTCGGGCGCGAACAGGGATGGAAGACTGAAGGCGTTAGGCGGCAGATTAACGGAAATTCTCGCGGGTGTACCCGCGCTGTTTCCATCCTGCTTTCGTGAAGACTCGAGCATTTTTCCGGGAAAAGGCTGCGCCATATCGTCTTTGCGGAGCATCACGTCCTTTGGAATTCCTGAATTCAAAAAATGAATCCCGACTTCGGGAGTGATGATCAGGGAAACAGACATATCGCGCTCAGCGGTAGCCTGAAGAAAGCGCGTCAGCATGTGAGAAATATCCGACTCGATCGCCTGCCAAGGAACAAAGCTCGCGATGTTCCTCACCCCGCTTCGAACGAGCTGATCCAAACGCTCCGTTAGCGCTGAATTCTTACGAGACAGTCCAGCCGAACCTCCGACCGTTGGACAGAGTTCCCAATAGTTGACCAGCAGCTGAACCGGAAACGGATTTCCCCCCCCTGACATGTCATGGAGTATGACACGGCAGATTTCAGGAGTCACCCCAATGTAATATTTTTCTGAACAAGACTTACGGTTTACCAGCCCATCTGAACACCCGTCCTTGCCGAACGCCGTTCTAGAATCCGTCCGGTGAACTCAACAATGTCACACAAAATGACGCTGCTCGAACGCCATGGTTCAATATTGCGGCGAGTCATCGCGCCGAATTCGCATGACAAAACCGAAAATCAAGCATTAGAATCGCAAATTCTGAGAGGTTATCTATGACAGTCACCGCATCGCGTCTTGGCAGTTCTCCCATCATGTTGGACTGGTCCAATCTGGTCCGTGTATCCACTGGAACCGGCTTTAAAACTGAACTGGCTACCCATTCGAAAGAATGGGCGGACGCCTGGGGCAAGCTCAAAGCCCGTTTCGAAACGAACGAAATCGGCTTTTACAACGCCCCCATCGCACCAGAACTCTCCCAAGTCCGCGAAACCGAAGCGATGGTCCAGGAACTACTCAAGCGCAATCAGTTCACGGATTGCCTGTTTCTCGGAATAGGCGGCAGCGCTCTCGGTCCAATCAGCCTCCTCTCGTCGCTCCAGGAGAAATGTGGCCCGAAAATCCGATTCCACTTCACTGAAAATCCCGATCCCGTGGAATGGCGCGCGACGATCAGCCGCCTGAGCCCGGACCGTACGCTCGTTTGCGCTGTTACAAAATCCGGCACCACGTTCGAGACGGTCGCACAGATGCTTGCCGCTCTGGAATGGCTGGGTAAAACGCGTTACCAATCCCACTTCCTCGCCATCACGGATCCTTCCCGCGGCGACTTGAAAGCCTTCGCAAACAAAGAGGGGATCCCAACCCTTCATATCGCGCCGTCGATAGGCGGACGGTTCAGTATTTTTTCGCCCGTGGGCCTCTTCCCCGCTGCGTTTGCAGGACTCTCGGTTTCCGACTTCCTGGCAGGAGCGAAACAAGTCCGAGACTTCGTGGAAAAAACACCGATTGAGAAGAACCCTCTGTTCATCCTCGGCGATGAACTGATTCAACAGGGCTCACGTCGTACGGTTCACGTCTGCATGCCTTATTCGACCAGACTGCGTCTCATCGGAGACTGGTTTGTTCAGCTCTGGGGCGAAAGTCTCGGAAAGGACGGAAAAGGCTTTACGCCGGTAGCCGCAGTGGGAGCAACCGACCAGCATAGCATCCTCCAACTTTTGCGAGATGGTCCGGACGATAAGGTCACGCTTTTCATGGTCGTTGACCAGGTAGAGGACGAGGTAAAAATTCCGCGGATCAACTTCGGCCCGGGACATCCCAGTTATGCGTCTTTCAAGCTTCTTGAGGGACACACCCTGCATGAGCTCCTTCAAACGGAATATCGTGCCACGTCCCAGGTCCTCACCAAGAAAGGCAGACCGAACGCGACCATGCGGTTGGACCGACTCGACGAAAGGGCCATGGGAGCTCTCTACTTCGCCTTTTCAGTTTTGACGGCCTTTACAGGGACGTTGATGCGGATTAATCCGTTCGATCAGCCGGGAGTTGAAGAAGGAAAAATATATACACGGGAAGCTTTGAGTTCCGGATCACGGGAATAATGTACGCGGGTTTTCCGACCAAAAAGGTTCAAGACAAAAACAAATATTAACTGTTTGACGCGCAAAACTCGCCCGACTACTCTGAAATCTATGGTTTGCCCTCCAATTCCAACGAAGAAAAACAACCCAAGCGATGATCGGGGCGAAAAAACCGCGGTACTCCAGGGCGATCAGGAAACCCTCAAGAAAGAACTTCAGAAAGCCAAAGAGCAAGAAGCGTGTCTCATCATCATTCGAGGCACGCCGCAAGGCCATCGGTTTTTCTTGACTCAAAACGAGATGACGATTGGGCGCGATCCGGCAGCCGATATCACCGTTGCGGATCAGAGCATTTCCCGAACACACGCGAAGCTAACAAAAGAGGGATCGCAAGTTCGCCTGACCGATCTCGGCTCCTCCAACGGCACTCACGTCAATGACAAAAAGGTGAATCCCGGCGATTCAGTGCTTCTGGAGAAAGAAGATATGATCAGGATCGGAAGTTCGATCCTGAAATTTCTCCCGGCCGGAGAGCTCGAAATCCTTTTTTACGGTAATCTCGGTTCCGCCGCGCATCAGGATCCGCTGACCAAAATTTACAACAAAGGGTATCTGCTCGAAGCCTTGGACGCCGAGTTCAAACGCGCAAAAGCTTTGCATACGGATTTTTCAGTTTTGTTCTTCGATCTCGATCATTTCAAGAAGGTCAACGATACCTACGGTCATGAAGCGGGAGATTACGTCCTGATCGAGATCACGAATCTCATAAGAACGGGATATCTCCGTCCTAAAGACATTTTTTCGCGCTATGGCGGCGAGGAATTCGTGATTCTTCTGGCCAGGACGAACGCGCAGGCCGCGGGAGAATTGGCGGAATCCATCCGATCGGCAGTCGAAGCACATGCCTTCATCTACGAGGGAAAAAGACTGAACGTTACAACGAGTATCGGGGTCGCGGAGCTGAGGACGGGAATTGAATCGCCTCAAACCTTGCTAAAGGCCGCGGACAAAGCGCTCTATTCCGCAAAAACGTCGGGGCGCAATAGAGTAGTCGCGGCGTCCTAATCTGATACCGCACTCGCTTGTGACGCTTGTGACGCTTGTGACGCTTGTGACAGCGAGGCCGGCGGGCCGAGCGTTGTCACAAGCCTTTTAAATAGTTTACAGCGAGGCCGGTTGGGCGAAACCAGTTCTTCCAGTACCCGGTGCCCTGGAACATGGGATTCGGTCGGATTATTACTGATTGATAACCTTTGCTCATCGTGCTGAATGCAACTCAGTCGGAAGTCTACTATTTCAATTGACAGCCTTATTCCTACTTCATATGCGAGGCTTTAAATAGCCTCGGCATTTCAACCATGTCACCCGAGGCACATTGCCTCACGAAGCAAGAGAGATTAACATTATTATTGAACCTCAAAATTTTGACACCAAGACGACTTGAATTGTAAGGAACGTTGCATGCGTATTTTCGGTTTTCTTTTACGCCAGCCTCTTGCGGACTCTTCTGGAATGAGTCTGCTTGAAACCGTCGTCGCAAGTGGAATGCTCTCAATCGTTCTGCTGACCTCAACTTCGATGATGACCAGTATTAATTCCAACCGGACCAAGCAGCAGATCAGCTACTCCCGAGATCAGATCATCGGGAGAATCCGATCGACGGTTTTAACTGTCCCCGCGCTGAAGAACTCGGCGGCATTGACCACGAGTTTGGGGAACTCGGGAGTGCCACTTACGGGCGGCACTGTGCTTTTCCCGCATTACCAGACACTCTCGCTTTGCCATCCTGATGACACCAGCCAGAGCGGCTGCGACCGCAGCACGCTTGACGTGTCACAGGGCAATTACTTTTATCTCACGACCGCGCAGGGTACGAATCCGGCGTCCGCACCGATCATCGCGGGAGAAAACATCTATTACACGGGCCTTGGACAACTCTGTAGCCAGACTGAGGCCCTCGACCCGAACAAATGCCCGCTGTTCGCACGAATATGGTTCGAGCCGTTTTGCCTTCAGGACGGAACGACGATCACAAACACCTGCAACAAAGCCCTTTCGATGACCGTGCGCTACGCCGTGGGGACCCGCCAGGGCTACACGCGAGGGCCCGGCGTTTCGACCCTGGAAGGTGAAATTTATGTTCCCCTTCAAAAGGGAATTCAAGTCACTCGCCTCCTCGACCAAAGCGGAATCGAACTCCCTTTCTCGAACGGAATGTACCGGCTCCCGAAAGATGTAGACGGAACGAGCGCAGTGCTGGGAATTCGCATAGAAAGTCTCATCACCAATCCAGTGAACCTCACTAACTTCACGGTCCAGGTACGCTCGGTTACCGGAACGACGGCCTATAACCTTCAGGACCAGCAGGCTCGTACGGCACTTGCGGCAGCATCGTGGAACGCCGTTACATCGTTTCCGACGATTTCTTCCTTGGGTGCCCTGCAAAATCAGAACATCATCTTTGGGTCTTTTAACGGAACAAATACGATGTGGCCGATCACCGGGAAATGGACTTTGGCGGGCGGTGTCCCTGTCGCCCCCACTTTCAAATCCGGCTTCTACCAGTTCAGAGTCGTGGCAACCGATCAGAGCGGCGCGACGTTCGCATCGACGAATTTTCTGACCGCTCGAATCCTTCCAGTTCCCGAAGTGCTCCTCGTGCAGGAGATTCCCGCCGTGAACGAGCGGGACTGTCATGGAGATGCCAAGTTCCATCACAAATACTTCGCCGTCGATGATGAAGGTTTAACCCAAGTGAAAACCGCGGTTACCGGTCCAACACATCCGAATTTTACTCCTACTTTGCGCACGGAAGACCTTTCGGAGCATCCAACGATCTACCCCGCTCCAACCTCGGCGGGCAATATTAAGATTGAACTCAAATGGCCTGCCTCGGCCGACTATTCCGTCTCGATAACAGCTACAAACGCCCAGACCACCGTCACGACGGTCGCGCGAGCTTTCGCCCTGCAGGACGTTCCTCGTAGCTTCGCGATCGAGGAAGACCCGGCCACGATTCGCATCAACAGCTCCGATACGGTACGAGCCACTTTCACGGCAGGAACTTGTTGTGAGGCACTTTCAGGCGGAGTGACCTGGACCTTCCCCGCCGTCCCGATTCTGGAAAGTGCAACACCGGCCCCGACGTTCACCGGGGAGTCCCTGCAGTCGTTCGGTAATCGCACTCGAGTTGACAACCAGCACCGCTGGACCAGCAGCCTGACCGTAAATGCCACGAAGACGAACGCCAATATGGCTCCGAATATTTCAGCGGAGATTTCGGCCCAATTGGAGCCTGCTTGCGCCTTGTCCGCGGTGAGCGCCACCAGGAATATCAAGGTACTCGGTGTCCCGACGATCACGTTTCGCACGATGGATTCGATCTGGATGTCGCTCCCGACCGCGGAACAATTAAGCGGAAATCCAAAAGCCTTCAGCGAAACATTGCTGATCAAGTCTGACTTTCCCCCGCTCGAACCGGTGTCAGTCAAAGTCACGCGCGAAGGCAGCGAAGCGGCACTCTGTTCAGTGACCTTTGCCGCGGGAGTCGGCAATGATCCTGTTTACGAACCCTGTACCGTTCCGTCCGGAACACACGGGGCGCTGACCCTCAAACCCGTCGGCGCGAACGTTGCTCTCACGATTTCGAACGTGACCGCGACTCATCGGGCGGCTTTGGGCACCAGCACCAATCATTATGCATGCTGGGCCAACCTCACCTCCTCCGCGAACTATCCGGCGACTTATACAGTCCCAAGCACACGGGCCATGACGTTGAGCCCGTGGAATAGTCTCGTCGCGGGAGCGAATGACGACGAAGGCAACTGGAACACGGGTAATCAGAAAAAATATCGCTGCTACGATCATTGGACCGGATCAAATCTCCCCGATAACGAGGGGCCTGCACCGACTTATTCGAACCAGCAGGACAATTTCAACTCAGTCGACCTCCACAACGCGGTCCACCCGGCGGCCCCGGTCTATCTTGAAAGAAAAGGTTTCCATGCCCTATTTAGATTCTTTTCCGAAGCGGGCACGGCGAACTGGAGTGAAGCCAACATCCCGACACTCTTCATTGTCGCGCGCGGCCCAGCTGAGGGGCATTTCACCCTCGAAATCACGAACATCATGCAGACAAACGATGCCCCCTTGGACGACATTACGAGCACGTTCTGCCCGAATACGCTCACTTCAAGACTGTACTCAAAGCGCCTCAGAGGAAGCGACGACCCGGTAAGCTCGTTTTTCGAAATAAACCAATTCCAGATGCGAGCCTCTCAACTTGGATATATCTTCATGTGCACCTACGGGCATTGGAATCCATACGGAAAGGCGAGTTCCCCCAATGAGTGAGCCACGCGACATGCATCGCGAAAGCGGAATGACGCTCCTTGAAACCGTCCTCGCGATGGGAATGATGAGCATCGTGCTCTACACCTCCCTGATGATGCTCAATAACATCAACCTGACGCAAACCACCCGTCAGCTCGGTTTTTCCCGCAATAACATTGTTTCGTTAATACGAATGAGCGCCCTCACCCAACCGGGAATCAGTAATTCCGCAGCGCTGACCTCCTATAAAGGCACGGGTGGCTTTCCTGATCCATCCGGAGCCGCGACAAACTACCCTCGTTTCAACACGCTGTCCCTCTGCATTCCGGAGGACAGCAGCCAGAGCGGTTGCGACAAGAGCGCTATGGATACGGCTCGCGGGAACTTTTTCTATTTGACGACTCCTCAAGCGACAAGTGCTGCCGCGGCGAATCCTGTGGCCGGTGAAAACATTTTTTACAACGCCTCAGGTCAGCGCTGCGGCCTCAGCGAGTCCGCGAATGCGAACATCTGCCCGATTTTCGCGAAGGTCTGGTTCGAACCTTTTTGCAAGGATTTGAGCGCGAATTGCAGCAAGGCCGCGTATCTGATGGTTCGCTATTCAGTCGGCATCCGGGACGGTTACACTCGTACCAATGTCATTCCGCCCGTCGAGGGAGAAATCTACATTTCGCTTCAAAAAGGGATACAGATTTCGCGCCTTTTGGACCAGAATGGCTCTGAACTCACCAGCTCGGACGGAATGTATCGAATACCGAAAGCGCTTTCCGCAACAGCCACGGTAAAAGGCATCAGAATCGAAGCGCTCGTGAGCAGTCCCACGGGGCTGACGAATTACCGAGTACAAGTGAGATCGGTTTCCGGTACAGAAGCTTTCGGTAAAACCGATGCGACCGCCCTGACCGCCTTGACCGCCAAGGCCTGGAGCGACGTTTCGGCCTTCAATACCATTCCAGCACTGGGCAGCACCCAGCAGAACCAAAGCATCGTGTTCGGTACCTACAATGGTACAAACCAGTCTTGGCCTGTTTTGGGTCCGTGGACGATTTCGGGTGGCGTTCCGGCTGCTCCGACTTTCAAGTCCGGCTACTATCAGTTTCGCGTGCTCGCGACCGCTCCTGGCGGAGGCGACCTCCCTTCTACGAATTTCGCAACTATTCGGATTCTCCAAACACCTCAAATACTGATTGTGGATCCGCCGCTTGGGTCCAGCTATGACCGCGATTGCAGGCAGGGAGTGACTGCGATTTCCAAATTTTTTGCCGTCGATGACGAAGGCCTTCTCGAGATCCGGACCTCGCTAATCGGTACGGCAGCCGGTTTTACGCCGCCCCCCGAGCAGATCGACGATCAGAGCAGTACACACCCCACGATTTATCCTGATGCGACGACTCCGCGCTCTGTCGACGTCGGCCTTAGTTATCCGGCGCACGCTGCCTATCAGCTTCGGATTGTCGCGAAAGCGTCTCCCGATCGGGCGGTGACCAAGGATCAGACGTTCGCCCTTCAGGATGTCGCCCGCACCTGGGCTATCGAATCCGTCCCGGCAAAGATCCGCTACATGAATACAGATACGATTACCGCGACCTACACGGCGGGAAGCTGCTGTGCAGTAAATCCGGGTTCGACCGTGAACTGGTTTTATCCCGAGGTTCCGGTTCGTGACAGCACAGTCGCAAAGCCCGCCTTAAGCGGGTCGGCAACGACCGGATTCAACTGTTCCACCACCGGGAACCAAAAACGCTGCACGGCGACAGTAAACGCGCAGGGGATCAACGTGGGACCGCTGAATGAGGCGAACGACATTATCGCTGAGGCGCAGTTCCCAACCGAGGCCGCCTGTTCTTTTCCGGATAACAGAACAAACAAGAGCATTGAAGTCACGGCCGTCCCGAAAATCGCCTTCTTGACGCGAGACTCCCTCTGGATGGACTTGCCCAGCGCGGAACAGTTTTCGAATATGCCGCAAGGCTTTACCCGGACCATTCGCCTGAGAATCGATTTTTCGCCCCAGGAAGGGGTCAGGGTGAAGGTCACCCGGGTTGGACTTGAAGCGCCCCTTTGCGAGGTCGACTTTGAAGCGGGAACCGGGTCCACTCCGGTGGACAAACCTTGCAATCTCGGGGGAGCGATGACAGGGGATCTCGTCATTAAACCGGTCAGCTCGAACGTCGCAAGCGCACCGGATCTGATCACCGCGTCTCATCGTGCCGCGATCGCGGCGAGTACGATCCACTCTACCTGTTCGACAGCTCTGACCGCAGATCCGGAGTATCCGGCGGTTCATACGATTCCCGAAACCAAAGCCATGACCCAGAGTCCCTGGGGCAGCACCACGCTCGGCGATAACGATGACGAAGGCAACTGGATCGCGGGGAGGACGAAAAAACTTCGTTGTTACGACAGAACCCCTTATCACGGCTGTGAAGGATGCTGGGGACTTCCAGAGAATTACGGCCCGACACCCAATTATTCCAACTGGCAGGACAACTATTATTCCGTTGATATTCACAACGAACAGCATCCGCTCGAACCGGTTTACAGAAAGCTTTACGTCGACTTCTCCACGTTTCTCGCCTGGCGAACAGGGCCGGGTACCGCTGATTTCACAGTCAAAAACGTTCCCAGTCTTTTCGTGATCGCGCGGGCGAGCACAAATGTCGTGGGACGCTTTACTTTCTGGAGCGCTACGGCAGGGTTCGTTCAAACCGAGCCAGTTCCTTACGAGGATATTACCAACCGCTACTGCCCCGCTTTGCCCGAGACTCGCCTCTACAGATTGAAATTTCAGGCTCCGACGGCCGGTACTGCGACGATGGTCGGGGTGAACGGGGTCAGGAACGAATGGAATACCCCAGGCTTCGCGCAAGTGGGTTATGCGTTTTTCTGCACCTACGGCCACTGGAATACGATGGGAAAGGAAAATTCTCCCAATGAACTCTGACCCTCGTCATTCCGAGGAAGGCTCCATCGTCCTTTCGTTCGTCTGCGTATTCAGCTTGATCGCGCTCCTCTCTCTCCAATACCTCATGGGAATGGATATGATCGGCAGAAGAGCCCAGGTCACCTCAAATATCCAGGAAGGCAAAACCTACCTTCTTGAGCAACTTTACGAGTTGGTTTCAAACGACTACGCCTTGAAAAACTCGCGTTTCTCGATCAATGCGATCCTGTCCGATTGTTTGAAAGCCCCCGCGGACCGGACTTACGGTTGCGACGAAACGCAGATCTATAACCTCGTGACCTTTGCGCCGACTCCGATCATGGCCTTCGATGGCTCCTGGCCGGCGGCCCCCGCCTCACTCCCGCGCCTGACAGGCGCCAAAGAGGCGGACTCGACGGGACTTACCCCCGTTTACGTGTTTTATACTTCATCCGGGGGACGCTGTGCCGCGGATCTGACGAACGAAAACAATCTCTGCCCCTTACACGCGTACACACAATTCACGCCTTTATGCGGCGGAACCTTGGCCAGCCCGGCAGCCTCGGCCGCGCCCGGTCCCTGTGCCGGGCCGGCAAACGGGTTCAAAATCTTTCTCGGCGTCATTTCGAACATCACGGGGATTGCCCACTTGAGTGACGTTGGTTTGAAGCGCAAAGAGTTCACTATCAGCGCCCAGGTTTTCTTCAACTGAATAGGAGTGGGACTCATGACCGGGTTATCAGCCAGAAACGAAAAAACGCCAAGACCACGATTTTATCAGCGCAAGTACGTCGTGGATCGCAACCTGCAATTTGGAATCGTCGGTTTCTTCTTTTCACTCGCTGTGATCACGATCGGCGTTTTCTGTATCGCCTACTTCGTAGTCCTCAGCGACCTTCGCCAAAATATCGGAATCGTGGACGATGCCGCCAGGCGCTTTCTTGAACTCGGGATTGCGAACCTCAACGACAGAGTCGTCCTTCACCTGGTCGGGTTCAGCCTTTCGATCCTCGCCTATTTCGTGGTCGGAGGAATCCTGCTTTCGCACCGAATTGCCGGTCCTGTTCACCGCATCCGGACCCATTTAAGAGCCGTTGCGGATAAAAAGAACCCTCCAGCTCTGAAATTTCGCCGCCACGATTATCTCAAAGATTTGGCCGAGGACATCAATCGGGTGACTGACAAGAAGAGCTGAACAAATGGCCGGTCGCCGCGAATTCATTCTTGTCGGCCCAAGGTACAGACCGTAAACTATCAAGATATGAAGGCGCTATTCTGATGAGTCATTTGCCAGAAGCTGAAAACTCGCGACCCCTTTTTTTTAAGCGCCGATACATTCTCGACCAGCCTCTGCAATTCGGGATCGTCGGTTTTTTTATCAGTCTGGCGGTAATTACCATCGGGATCTTTTGCCTCGCTTACTACGTGCTTTTCAAGAGTCTCGCTGAGAACATCAGCCTTTTGGACGAGTCTTCAAGGAATTTCCTGCAGACGACCCTGACCCGGCTCAATCAGGACATGATTTTCAATCTCGTCGTGTTCACGGTCGGAATTCTCCTCTACTTCCTGGTCGGCGGAATTCTTGTCTCCCATAGGATCGCGGGGCCGATTCACCGCATTCGGATGCATCTGAGAGCGCACCTGAACCATGAGAATCCGCCCCCCTTGAAATTCCGGCAGCAGGACTTTCTCAAGGACCTGGCTGAAGACATCAATAAAATCACAAACAACCGGCCGTAAGCGGCCTTCAGTCTTCCCTTGGCCCTTGGGTCTTGCGTTGACGCGATATCCATGTGATGGAGGTTGAAATGAACACCTTCCCCCGTATCAAAATCCTCAATGCCGCGGTCGCGGAACGCATTGCTGCAGGAGAAGTCATCGAGCGTCCGGCAAGCGTGGTTAAGGAATTGGTTGAGAACTCTTTGGACGCGGGCGCCAGCGAAATCGCCGTCTTTCTTGAAGACGGCGGAAAAGGCTTGATCGAAGTTCTGGACAATGGCCATGGGATGACCCGTGAGGACCTGTCGCTCTGTATCGAAAGACACGCAACGAGCAAACTGAGTTCTTTGGCCGATCTGGAAAATCTGACAACCCTCGGATTCAGGGGCGAGGCGCTCCCGAGTATTGCCGCCGTATCTGATCTGAGTATTCTTTCCCGGAGCTCCGGCGAGGGGGATTCCGGAACAGCCTATGAACTGCTTCCACGACCCATCGGAGAAGCGCAGCACTCGTTAAGACCCGTTACGTTCGGTCATTTCTTAAACTCTCCTCAGGGAACGCGAATTCGCGTCCAAAGTTTGTTTTCGCAGGTTCCCGCCAGATTGAAATTCCTGAAATCACAGGCCTCCGAAGTTTCGCAAGTTCGCGAATGGGTCGAGCGCCTGGCCATCGCTCATCCTGGATCCGGGTTTCGCCTGACGAGCGACGGCAGGACGATCCTGAACCTCCGCCCGGCTGAGGAACCGGCCCGCACTCGAGGCATTCTCGCGGATGACGAATCGTTTCCCGTCGTCAGTGCCGATTCAGAGCTTCCCGGCCTTCGCGCGCGGGCGCATTGGATCCAGGGACTCAGCTCCCAGCAGACCCGCCGAATCGTTCAAGTCGTCAATGGGCGCGCCGTTCGGGACAGATTGCTCCAACAAGCGATCCTTACGGCTTTCCGCCAGGCCCTCCTTCCCGGACAATTCCCGGCAATTGCCCTCTTTCTCGAAATTGATCCTGGCCAACTGGACGTGAACGTCCACCCCACTAAAACCGAGATCCGGTTCCTGAATTCGCGTCAGGTGTTTCATTGCGTGGAATCGTTGATCGGGATGATGATCCATCGTTCCGGCGCTCCCGCGCACGCGGGACGAATCGAGACCGGTTCCGGTGCCTCTGAGTTTCAACCCGAAACCGAGCCTTTTCAGACGAGCCAATCACCGGCCATGACGTGGCGGGCTTCCGAACCGACGAGACAGGAGTCTCTCGACTTCACGAGCCCGAGTACATCCGAACCGATCGACATGGGCCCACTTTCGTCAGGTCGGTTTGCCGGAATTCTCTTCAACACCTACCTTGTTTATGACCTCGGGGACGAACTCGCACTAGTCGACCAGCATGCGGCCGACGAACGAATCAGATTCGAGGCGCTCCGTAACCGGGTTTTTCAAAACGAACAGACGAATTCGAAGGAACCTCGCGCAAGCCAGTCCCTGCTTATTCCGGAAGCCGTCCATTTTCCTGTCGAACGCCGCCTCGAGCTTGAAACGCGGCTCCGGTGGCTTGAGACCCTCGGGTTTGAAGTGGAGCTCTTCGGGGAAAGTACGTTGGTATTCAGGGCTATTCCGCCTGAGTGGACGTCGGACGCGCTTCGTCCACGCCTGAAGAATCTGGTTGACCGGGTACTCTCGTATTCTGATCGAGCGGATCGTGAATCACCCGACGTCTTGATGGACGAAACTCTGTTCGAAACCCTCGCGAGCGAAGCCTGTCACTCCGCAGTCCGAGCGGGTGATCGGGTTGAACCGGTTGAAGCACAATCCATCGTTCGTCAGCTCTTTCAATGCGATCATCCCTGGAATTGTCCGCACGGCCGGCCCACGGTCGTTCGGATCCCTCGTTCCCGGATTGAAGAATGGTTCCAGCGGCGCGTATGAACTCCAATGGCAAGGTAGCCATCCTGACCGGACCAACGGCTACAGGGAAAACCTCGCTTGCGCTCGAGCTTGCCCGAAACGCCCCGGTCGAAATCGTCAATGCCGATAGCATGCTCGTTTACCGGGAGATGAACATCGGAACCGCGAAGCCTTCCATTCGAGAACGCGAAGCGATTCCGCATCATTTGATCGATATCCGCGATCCTGACGAACCGTTCACGGCGGGAGATTTCGTCAGGTCCGCCCACGCGGCGATAGACGAAATCCAGTCCCGCGGAAAGCGTCCCCTGATTGTCGGAGGCACCGGGTTTTATCTGAAAGCCCTGCTTTATGGTCTTTGGGATGCTCCTCGCGCCAATTCCGAGATTCGCGGTCGTCTCGAGTCCCTGACCGACCAAGCGCTTTTTGAGCGACTCTCGACGATCTCGGCCAATTCCGCCAGTCGCATTGGGAAAAAGGATCGTTACCGCCTGATCCGAGCCATCGAGATTTTTGAACTCACCGGGAAAACGCCCGAGGCGCTCCAGGCTCAAGCGAGCCCCGCTCCCGATCCGCGCTTCGAACTTTGGGTTCTCGATCGTCCGCAGGAAGAGCTGATGAAGCGGATTCACTTGCGGACGCGTCAAATGATGGAGCATGGACTCGTCGATGAGGTTGAATCGATCCAACGCGAGTTCCCCACGTGCCGCGCGCTCAAAGCTGTCGGCTACGCGCAAATCGTGGATTACCTCGCCGGGACCCTTCCCAAGGGAAGAAAAATTCCTCCAGGACTGAACGGAGTCATCAGCGAAATAGAACTCGCCACGCGCCAGCTCGTGAAACGCCAGCGGACCTGGTTCAAGGGTCGTCCCGAGGCAAGGTGGTTTCTTTTGGATCGAGACCAGGAAGCACTCAAAAAAGCCTTTGCAGCTGTCTATCTTGCCCCGTCTTACCCGACCTAATCGATATAATAGCCTCGGTACACAGGGATTTTGAGTGGCAAAGGACCTCGGAACGCAGTAAATAGAACGAATCCATGGCACATCATTCCGAACATCGGATCATCCTCGTTTCAGACGGCACGGGCGAAACCGCCGCTCAGATGACTCGCGCCGCGATGGTCCAATTCAGCGATCGTCATGTGTTCTTCACCCGTTATAAAAATGTCCGCACTGCAGATCAAATCGAAGCGATTTGCGAGGACGCCGCTACCCACAAAGATCTCGTTGTTTACACCCTGGTCTCTCCCGAGCTCAGAGCCTACCTCGCGAATCTGGCTCGCGAAAAAGCGATACCCAATATTGACCTCCTTGGTCCCCTGCTCGTGCGCTTGGCCAGCTATTTCGGATACGAGCCGAAATCCATCGCGGGACTTCTCCACGACGTAAACGAAAGATATTTCGAGCGGATCGACGCGATGGAATACACGATCGCTCATGACGACGGACGCGATCTCAGCGGACTCGATAAGGCTGACCTCGTCATTTTGGGAATCTCGCGAACTTCGAAGACCCCCCTTTCCATGTACCTTTCACACCACGGTTGGAAGGTCGCGAACATCCCGCTGATCCAGGGTTACCAGATTCCAAAAGAGGTTTTCGAAGCGGATCAAAGGAAGGTCGTCGGCCTGACAATCGACCCCGAAAACCTGGCCACCATTCGCCGCGCCCGCCTTGAGCGCCTCGGTCACGACCAAGGCGCGGACTATGCCGATCCCGAGAACGTGAATCAGGAGATCGAGTACGCGAACGAGATTTTCGCGCGAAACCGCCGCTGGCCCGTTTTCAATGTCACAGGAAAAGCTCTCGAAGAGACTTCCGCCGAGATCATGAAACTCATGGAATCGCGCCGACTCGCGCCGGGGCAGTCCCCCGAAGGCGCCGCGCCTGGTCCAAGTGGCTCGTGCGTTCCAAAATCCAATATGCTTCCGGCAAACGGCGCTTCGGCACCGACAAAAAAAACAAGATCCGGGAAAAAGAAGAAACCCGGATCAAAATCGAAGAAACGATAAGGGGTACCCATGGCTCGTGGCACGCAATGTTGGCTTAACGGTAAGATCCTTCCGGTCGAAAACGCGAAGATCAGTCTCTTCACCCACGGACTCCATTACGGCCTGGGTGCTTTCGAAGGGATCCGCGCATATAAGCAAAAAAAGGGCGGAGGTGCGGTCTTCCGCCTGGCCGAGCACCTGCAACGGCTCTATGACAGCTGCAAGATTCTCGATTTGAAAATTCCATATACGATGGACGAGCTGATGAAAGCCACGATCGCAACATGCAAAGCAAACGGATTCGAGGAGTGCTACATTCGTCCAATCGCGTATACCGCCGATGGCCCGCTCGGCGTTCATCCCGGAGCTAATCCGGCTTTGGACATCGCCATTTTGAATTGGGAATGGGGCAGCTACCTCGGTGACAAAGGAATAAACGAAGGAGCTCGCCTTAAAGTCTCGAGCTTCATCCGTCCCCATGTCGCTTCTTCCATGACCAAGGGAAAGATCACCGGCCAATACGTCAACGGCGTGATGGCCAAGCGGGAAGCCGTCGCGGCCGGTTACGACGAAGCGCTCATGCTCGACACGGAAGGCTTTTTGACAGAAGGCACTGGCGAGAATCTCTTTATGGTGAAAGACGGCGTTATCAAGACGACTCCGCTGACTTCTATTCTAAACGGGATCACACGCCAGACCGTTATGGAATACCTGAAGAACAAAGGCTACACGATCACCGAAACACGCTTCACACGTGATGAACTCTGGTGCGCTGACGAAGTATTTTTGACCGGAACGGCCGCCGAAGTCACCCCCGTCCGCGAAATCGACAGCCGCCTGATTGGCAATGGACCGACGGCCGGCAAACCCGGCCCGATTACAGCCAGGGTCCAGAAGGATTACGCGGCTATCGTCCGCGGTGACCTCCCCGAATACGGAAGAAACTGGCTTACGCCGATCGTCTGATGCTGGTTGCCGTAGGACGTATCGTCCTGGATTTTTACAATAATGACAATATCCCGCTCAAGCGACGACAGCTTGAGGCGCTTTGCGAGGATCTGCGACGAAAGTACAACGTTTCAGCCCTGGAAGTCGCTGATTTTGACGACCCTGAGCGTTGTGTCATCGGCTTCTCGGCCGTGATCCCGGAGAATTGGAAAACCCAGAGCGCCCGGAGCCTGATGCAGAAGATCTGCGATACGATCGATCAGACCGCCTTCGCAAGAGTCACGATCGAGGATTGCGATCTACTGAGTCACGGCGAGGCGTAAACAGCTGGTTCAAACCGGGATCGCTCCGAAAAACTCCAGCGCAACGAGCACCTCGTCCGGAGTCACGGTCGCTGTTCCACGTTTTCCGACTTCAACTCCGGCCGCGAGATTTCCCAGAATCGAAGCTTCCTCGATCGTCGCACCCGCTGCTTGCGCCAGCGCGAGAACAGAGATGACGGTGTCACCGGCTCCCGAGACGTCGTAAACTTCCCGAACGTAAGTGGGAATCAGCTTCGCCGAGGTCGTTCCGGACGAGAAAATCGCCATCCCTTCCTTGCCTCGGGTTATGACGACGTGACGTGCCGCCGTTTTTTTGAGGATTTCACGTCCCGCGCGCGTCAGCGATGCTTCATCGGCGATCGGGATACCGGAAAGCCGTTCGGCCTCCCGCGTATTGGGCGTCAGCACGTACGCTCCCCGATAAAAATGGACGGGCGTTTTAGCATTCGGGTCGACTGCGACGGCTTTTCCGGCGGCCTTCGCGATCGAAAAAATTGATTTCGCCAGCCCTTCGCTCAGCATCCCTTTCGCGTAATCCTGAAGAATCAGAACGTCCGCTTGCGAAATCGACTCGCGAACTTTTTTCAGAATCGCTGACTCGATCTCCTTCGCAATCGGATGAACACTCTCGTAGTCGACACGCAGAAGCTGCTGCCTCTCGCTGACAATCCGCTCCTTCACGACAGTTCTTCTCGTCGGATCCGTGATGAGATAAGAAGCCGCGATCTTCTGGTTCTTAAGCAGTGCCCGGAAATCCTGAGCGCTCCGGTCCCGCCCAACAACCCCGACGAGACAAGGACGTCCGCCTAACGCACGAATATTATCAGCAACGTTCGCCGCAAGTCCCAGTTTGAGCTGTTCATCCTCAACGGAAACGACCGGAACCGGTGCTTCGGGCGATATGCGTTCGACGGTGCCGAGAGTGTAACGATCAACTCCGACGTCACCCACGACAAGGATCGTCTTTCCGGCACAAGCATGCAGGATTTCCCGCATCCGGTGCTTGTTCCAGGTTGGCCTCGGCATTACTGGGGTCTTCTGTTTTGTCTCAGACATAAGCATCTCGCAAAGGGGTCATCATCAATTCAGCTCCGGTTTTGATTCCTGCTTTTCAAAAGCCTGTCTCTCAACAGAAGGAACCCTCGATGAAATCACCGGCACGGCGCTGCTCGCATGAACTGTACTGCTCGTCTCCTCGTTAACCGCAGCTTGCAGGTGCCGTCGCACCTGCTCAAGGGCTTGCGGCACCGTGAGACTCTTCATGCATGGAAAATAGTTGCAGAGCTGTTTCCGACATTCAAAATCCTGGCCGCAATAAGCCTCAGGAACGAAAATAGCCGCCCTTGATTCGTCCGACAAATAGGGTCCCCAACGGATCGCGCTCTGAACTCGGATTGGCGGAAAAAACGTGACAACCCGCTTTCCAAGAGCCACCGCCAGATGGAGTGGCCCAGTGCTTGGCGCGACGACCAGCGAACACCAGCTGAATAGACCACCAAGGAAATCAATCGGCCGAGCCCCGCGGTAGAAGATCGCCTTCTCGTTCAAGGTTCCGAGGGCATCCCGAATTCGCTCCAAAAGCGCCGCTTCGGCGAGCCCGCCGGTGATCAGGACGGTCGTCCCTTCTTTCAAAACTGCGCGGATCAACTCGATGTAATGCGTTTCAGGCCAATTCAGGGCGGAGCCTCCCATCCCCGGATGAACCGCGATGAGGGGTTCCCCGTTCCACCCCTGCTGCTGCAACCAGACTCGGGCATCCTCGCGAACTTGATTCGGGATATGAACCCGGGTCCGGATGTTTCGTGCTCCAACCCGAATGCCAACTCTCCTGAGAAGCTGCAGATTATAATCAGCCTCATGCATTTCAACGAGGGACCTGTGCTGCCTCAGTCCACGATTATAAAAAAGAAAAGAATGAATCTTGCTGAACGGACCGATCCGATACCGGATCCTGGCGAGGTAGAGAGCCAACGCGATCCTGCGTTCGCTTTGCAGGATGACTGCGATCCGAAATCCGCCTTGACGAAGATCCGAAAGCAGCCTGAAAAATCCTTTGAATCCTGAATGGCGGGATTCTTTGTCCTCAGGATCATAGATGAGCACGTCATCGATAAAAGGAATTCCACGGATCACAGGCGCCACGGCCTCCCTGACCATGACCGTGAGCCGGGATCTCGGATAATGCCTTTTGATCACCTCAAAAACGGGAGTCGAAACAATGACATCACCAAGCCGGTCCGGCCGCACAATGAGAATCGAAAGACGGGAATTGCTTACGGGAACGTTCAGTTTGGCAGATTCCATGCTCGTCATTTATGACTCATTATCGCATCACTTCTTCAAGGCGGCCACGCCAGACTGAGGCAGGCCGTCCAGGCACCCGCGTACTTTTTCGAGCATCCGCTGAACCACTTGATCCAAGGTGAGAGGACCAGTATCGATCTCGATGGCGTCCTCCGCTTTGCTGAGGGGGGCAACCGCCCGACTTGAATCTCCGCGATCACGCTCGATCATCTGAGACTTGAGTTCATCAAACGAAGGGATAACCCCTCCCGACCCCTGCAATTCCAACAGGCGGCGTTTCACGCGAACGTCAATGCTCGCCGTCAGAAAGAATTTCACGTCTGCGTCGGGAAAAATCACCGTCCCGATATCCCGTCCTTCAAGAATCGAGTTGCCGGCGCAACCGAGCCTACGTTGAAGAGAAAGCAAGGCCAACCGGACAGCCGGTATAGCCGATACCCTTGAGGCAGCCATGCTGATTTCGGGCGTACGAATCTGATCCGTCACATCCCGGCCATTTACAAAAATCCGATTGGCCGGATTCTTACCCTCGATTCGCCTGAATTCAAGGTGTGCAGAACGAGCGATTTCGCTGACCTGATCGCCTTCAGCCCTGCCTTCCAAAGCCAGTAAACCAATCGCACGATAAAGAGCGCCGGTATCGACATGCACAAACCCAAGCCTCTCAGCCAGCCGCCTGGTCGCCGAACTTTTCCCGGTCCCCGCTGGACCGTCAATCGCGATAACATGCCCCTGTTTGGGAATGACCATGCTGTTTCCGCTCTCGCGCGCCATGGGCGAACTACATCACGGGACGAACTTTGGCGCAAGCCCAGTCCATGCTGCTCCACTCACACGAAAATCGTTCCAAAACAGCAGGAACCCATTCTTCCGGCGTGATTCCGAGCTCCCTCAAGCCGATTGCGGGAACAGGCGCTCCAGTCGGATCAATATTGATACCGGCGTGCAGAAGCAGAGAAACCGGAGAAGCCGTCACAATGGAGACTGAAAGTTTTCGTTCCTGCAAAAAAAGATCATCTCCCCTCCGCTGCGCTCCGGGGATCATTTCCCCCATAGTCGCCATCAAGAGCCTCTGAACGAGCACTCCCTCGCGAAGGGACATCCCGAAGAACTCACCAATAAAGTGCACCATCCAGCGTGCCTCAATCCGATCCTGGGCCAGCCGGTCCTCCCAATCGACCAGATGTTCGGTCGCCACATGGCACGCCCCGATGAAAGCCCCTAAAGAGGACCCCCGAAGCCCGAGTTCGGTCAGAAGAAAATGCGGCCGGAGTTCCACCCCTGTATAGGGGCGTTCCACTTTTGAAAACAATACCTGCAATGTTGAACTCACTCCGTCTTCCTTTCTTCCATGGCTCGCCTGAAACGTTGGCACGATTCACATTCCCCGCACGGCTGATCCCCTCCGAGATAGCAACTCCAGAGCTGCCCGAACGGAAACGCCCTGCTTAGCTTCTTGAGTTCCGAAACGATTTTTCGCTTATCCCACGCCACCGTATAAGAGTGGACCTTCACAGCCGTAGCCGTTGACAGCTCCAGTGCTCTGTTGAGGCGGGTCAGATACTCCACGGAATTGTCCGGGAATGTGGCCGCCTCCTCAGCGTTAAAACCGACAACGACTCGCTCTAATCGAGAGGACTCGGCAAAAGCAGCCGCAATATGGGTGAAAAGCCCGTTTCGGTTCGGGACCCATACGGCCCGCGCTGTCTGCTCGGTCAGCTCGGGTGAAGCAAGCTGATCTTTCTTCAGAATCGGAACCGATCGGCTGGGGTCGGTCAAAGAACTCTCGCCCAGTCGCGCCATCCAGGGCAAATCGATGACCTGATGTGGCACATGATAGTCCCGACTCAAGCAGCGCGCCGCACGGATCTCACGCTCAGCCGCGCGCTGTCCGTAATTCATAGTGACCGCAAGTACCGGCTCATCCCATTCTCGACAAAACGCCAAGTTCGCTGCCGAGTCCAAACCGCCCGAGAGCAGAATGACCGAACGCTTCCGGCTGGCAGCCTGGGACATGGTCACTGACCTTCTCTGAAGTAAGTGGCTGAAGCGTGAGGATTTTCCCAAACCGTTACACGATCAATCCAGCCGGCTCCATTTCCAATCTTCTGAACGGCGACGCTCAAGCGTTCGAAAGCCAGCCGGGCAATGTTTTCAGCAGTAGGATTGAAGTCCTTGAAATCCGGATGTTCATTCAAATTCTCATGATCCCAGGAGGCCGCGAGCGCTTTTACCGCACTCTTCAAAGCCCTGAAATCGATAGCCATTCCGACGGAATCCAGCTGTCTGGAACGCGCAAAAACTTCCAAAACCCAATTATGTCCGTGCATCCGAGAGCAATCTCCCGGATATCCGGGCAGGTGGTGTCCTGCAGGAAATTCGACTTCGACACGTAGTTCGAACAAGTTTACCCCTTGGAACAAAGGAGCCTAGCAAAGGATCTCCGGTTGAAGGCTCGCTATACCCCAGCGAAGCTCCGGCTGCCACTCCTTAATGCACGCTGCTCCCGCTGATAAAAACGCATATTCGGCACATGGCGACGGATGTTTTCAAAATATTTTTTCGTAATAACAGGTTTAAAATCCCGACGAAAGAGAATCCCGTCTATTTTACCGGGACCGGCGTTATAGGCAGCGACCAGGTAGTAGTTGGAATGATCGCGATAACGATCCCTCAACCAGGCGAGGTATGCGATCCCAATCGATATATTCGTGAAAGGGTCGAAAAGCGCCCGTTCATTAAAAGATGCGACACCCCATTCTCGGACGACTGAAGCGGCGGTCGCTGGCATGATCTGCATCAAACCCAATGCTCCGACCGGCGACACAGCCTTGATGCGAAAACTACTTTCGACTTCGATTAGCGACAAAATGAAAACGGGATCAAACCGATATCGTTGACATAGACCAATCAAATGCCTCGCCAACTTTGGAACCTGAGACTTTGGAAAAAGCTCGAGACGATCTCTTAAAATTTCTGCGACTCTCGCTTCAGGCATGAGCTTGTAGACATCCGTTTCGGGAGGATGAGCCAGGGAGAAGCTAAAGTCATCTGTAGGATCCGCTTGAATCAGGCTGGCGGTACTTAAAACGACTCCCAAGCCAGCAACGCCGATCCACGTCAAAATTGTACTAAAATACTTCATCATTTGCGGAGGTCCTTCTATCGAGCTTGGTGTGATCTGTAAAGTGCAAGTTTCGACCCACGTCTACAACATCAAAAGTCACAACAACCATATGTTTTTATTTATGTTTTTAGAAAAATAACAAAGGCACAGTCCTGCAGAAACTGTCCAACCTTTAACCAATTGTCACGAAAGCCCCGTCCACAGAGGGTCAGCAGAACTTAGAAGCGAATCCCATTTTCTTCGAGATTGAGTTCCATTTGGTACGCGTCCTCACCATTGGAATAGAAACTTTTCCGAACGTGACTGATGGCAAAGCCGAGGCCTTGATAAAGCTGAACCGCAGCAAGATTGGATTTACGGACTTCAAGGACGATTTTATGAACGCCGTCCCTCAGACTGGCGGAAAGCGCCTGATTCATCATCTTCTTGGCGAGTCCAAGTCCGCGATATGGCAAGTCAACTACGACATTCAAAATCTGGCAATCTTTCAGCATGATCCAATAGACAATGTAACCGGCGATCTTCGAATCGGTTTCATCATCCGTCATCACGAGGAACTTCGAATAAGGCTTCCCCAACTCCGAGCGAAAGCTTTCTTCCGACCAAGGAGCGACATGAACTTTCCTTTCAATTTCACAAACATAGGCAATATCGTCTTCGGTTGCCGGCCTGAGAGAAAAGAAGTTTTCCATGGTACGATTCTTCTCTCGCAATTCGGAGAGGGCGTCCATTCAAAAGAATCGACCAAGTCAGCTGCCTTGCGCAGCGAAAGTGAAGGAATCCGAGGCGATCTCCCTGGTACGAGCAAAATCAACGCGACGGGGATTTGCGAAATCGGGCTCCTCAACGCCAACTCTGATATCGCGCGAAAAGCCACCCTCAAACTGAGTACTCGTAACAGACCACGTTTCAGCAGCCGAATAGGACCGATTTTCTGGGACGACTGGAGAAAAGAAATCCTTCCATATCGCGACGGTCCAAACGAGCTGCCGTTGAACAGGAGGTGGCAAATCAACGGGAGCCCCATCCGGTTCGGCAATCCATTGCAACCGCATCGTTGCCAGAGCCGGTATTTTGATCGATACCCATTGGCCGGAAGAGCTAGCGAACTGTTCCTTTTTCACACCTTCTCCGATTTTCAATCCAACGCGCATCTGAGCTTCCAAATGTCCATTCTCGGTTCGACGATAGACCGGATCCACGTCAGCAAAGCAGGTATAGGTGTCGACAAGCAAACTGCAACTCGGTTTTCCATCGAGGTAATAGCGGGTCACTTCAAGATTGCTCGTAAGATGGAACGGACCTGTTTGAACGGCCTTGACCCAGTAATGAAGGGTCCGCCGTGTCGGGTTGCTTAAACTTTCCTCATGCAGAACCAACTCGGAACGGGCATTTTGAAACATTTCGGTACTGGTCAGTTTCCCCAGATTGTTCACCAATCCCCTGCTGCCTAGGTGCTCGATAGGGGGAACAGGACCAAGTGCTCTAAATCGGACCTGCAATTCCACTCGGGAATGATCCGCCAGCAACAAATCCAGCCTGAGATGCTGTTTTTCAGATGGATCGACATCAAATTCACGCCGTCCGAAGAGACTTTCAAACGGAATAAACCAACGTCGCGTCTCAGGATCGAATGAAACCGGCTCGCGGGTCGCCGCACGCCTTTTCTCATTGTAAACACTTTCGATGCGGTATTCATAATGCGCCTCTCGAATCGGTGATCCCAAAACATCCTCGTGCCAGACGAGGAAAAGCGGTCTGTCGCGCGGGTTCTCGGGATCGGGCAAACTGATCACTTTTTTGAATTCAACTTCATTTCCTCGATAGAGGACCTGGTCCATTGTCGTCGAATCGGCAGGATTAATCTCGCTGTCAGGGTAAGCCGAATCATGTCCGGCTGGAATGATCCTTAACTGAATCGCCTTCGCCGGCTCGATTTCAGGAGAGACCTCCTGAGGCATTGACCGTTGCGCTTTCGCACAGCCGATCAGCAGCGAACTCGTGAACGACATAACGATCAGGAATCGAACTACAGAACGAACGATAAAATACCTTTGACTCATACCGAACTCCTTTGTCCGGAGCCGAAGAGCAATGTCCGGACCACGTGCTGCACCAGAACAACAGCGACCCCAAATAAATTTTCTTTAATTTCGACGAGTTATGCAACATCGCGACGAAGCCGATGAGATCAACCCAACTTCCTGGTTCGAAGCTGAACCGATCGGTTCCCGCTCGGCACAAGGAGGAGTTTTGGCGTTCTCGGCAGGAGCTGCTCCAAGAACGTCCTCATTTGAATTTTTCCCGACTTCAAATTCATGCTAAGTTCCAAGTTTGCTATGGAAAAAACATTACTTGAAGGCATTCAGGAACCGGAAATCCACAATGAACTCGAGACGCTCCGCCATTCGTGTGCGCACATCATGGCCCATGCGATTCAGAAACTTTGGCCGCAGGCCAAATTCGGAATCGGGCCGACCGTCGAAAACGGCTTTTATTATGATGTTGATCTCGATGTGAAATTGTCGCCGGAAGATCTCCCTAAGATCGAAGCAGAGATGACGAAACTGATCCGCGCGGATCAGCCGTTTGTTCGCCGGGAACACTCCATTCCAGAAGCGCTCGAGGTTTTCGGAAAACTCGACCAACCGTTCAAGATCGAAATTATCGAAACCCTGAAAAATACGGGCGTTCAATCAGTGACGTCCTATCAGGAAAACGATTTCGTCGATCTTTGCCGCGGACCACACATCGCTAAGACGGGCCAGGTGAAAGCGTTCAAGCTACTTTCGGTAGCGGGCGCATATTGGCGCGGGGATGAAAAGAACCCGCAACTTCAGCGCATTTACGGAACCGCCTTCGCGAGCAAAGCCGAACTTGACGACTACCTCCACATGCTCGAGGAAGCGAAAAAGCGCGACCATCGAAAACTCGGCAAAGAACTTGACCTGTTCAGCTTCCATCCCGAAGCTCCGGCGAGTCCTTTCTTCCACCCGAAAGGCACGGTCGTTTATAACCGCCTGGTCCAGCTCATGCGGGATCTCTACGGTCCCTATGAATATGATGAAGTGATCACGCCCCAAATTTTGGATGTCGCGCTTTGGCACCGGAGCGGCCATTACGAAAACTACCGGGAAAACATGTTCTTCACCGAAGTGGATGAACGTCAGTACGCAGTTAAACCAATGAATTGCCCGGCTGCGACCTTCATCTTCGCTTCACAAAAGCGTTCGTACCGAAACCTTCCGCTTCGGCTCGCCGACTTTGGACGGCTTCACCGCTATGAGAAATCGGGAGTCACGGCCGGCCTGACACGGGTTCGGACTTTCTGTCAGGATGACGCTCATATCTTCTGCTCGCCCGAGCAGATCGGAACCGAAGTCAAAGGCGTCATAGACATGATCCTGAGAACGTATGAAATCTTCGGGTTCACGGACATTAAGATTTTCCTGTCAACCAGACCAGAAAAACGCGCCGGGTCCGATGCCCTTTGGGACCAAGCCGAAACCGCGCTCAAAGCAGTTCTCGACTCAATCGGGAGACCGTACCAAGTCAACCCCGGCGACGGAGCATTTTACGGCCCGAAAATCGACTTCCTCGTCAGGGATGCATTGAAACGCGAACATCAGCTTGGAACCGTTCAGCTCGATTTCAACATGCCGGAGCGGTTCGACCTGAATTACATCACCAGCGATAACGCGTCCCAGCGCCCTGTAATGGTCCATCGCGCCGTTCTTGGGTCCATCGAACGGTTCATGGGGATTTTAATCGAGCATGTTGCCGGTGCCTTTCCCTTCTGGCTCGCCCCGGTGCAGGCGCGCCTGATCCCGATTAAGGACAATCACGGCGAGTACTGCCGTTCGTTTTCCGAGAAACTCAAGGATCTTGGATACAGGGTCGAACTAGATGATCGAAATGAATCCATGGGTTTCAAAACACGCGAGGCACAAACGGCCAAGATTCCCTTCGCGCTCGTTGCTGGGGATCGGGAAATGCAAGCCAATCAATTCGCCGTCCGCAAATACGGCGAACGCGAATCCAAGGTGATGACGCAGGACGAAGTCCTCGCACTCCTTAAGGACCTCAATGACGTCCCTTTACGCGTGAAAAAGCAGGTTGCGGAACAAAGGCGAGAACAGACAACCAGGAGATAGCCCGTTGGCTTCCCCTCAAAACCGGCGAACCCGCGTTCGACCCCGGATTATTTACGATGTCCTGTACGGGTTTATTCCGATCACCGAATGGGAAGAAAAACTCATCAATTCACCTTTCTTTCAACGCCTGCGGTGGATCAAACAGCTCGGTTTTTCAAATTATATCTTTCCGGGTGCCGAGCATAACCGGTTTGCGCACGCGATCGGGGTGATGTATTCGATGGATCAAATGCTGCGGTCTCTCGGCCTGGCGGTATCCGAGAGCGAACTGTTCGATCCAGCTTCAAAAAGCGGCGCAGCGGTCTTTCACAAGACGCTTCGGGTTTCGGCGCTCCTTCACGACATCGGGAGTTTTCCATTCAGTCACGTCGTCGAAAATGCGTATGTTCGTCATGGCAACGATCAAAGGCGGGCGCGGCGTTCTTCCAAAGATCTGCCTAATACCCATGAGCATTTGGGTTCATTCATCATCAAAAATACCGATTACGAAGGCGGTTTGACCCGGATCCTCGAGAAATATGGCTTCGATGTTCGTCTTATTTCCAAAATCATCAAGGGAGATTCACCCTTTCTGGTCGCGAACCAGCTCATGCATTCGGATCTCGATGCCGACCGAATGGATTACCTCATGCGGGATGCGCATTTTACGGGCATAAAATACGGACAGTTCGATCGGGACTACATCCTGGCCAATCTTCAGACTTATGACGCCGGTGCGGGGCAGGTCGCTTTCGGCGTCAATGAAAATGCGATCCACGCAGCCGAAGACTATCTGATCGCGCGCTTCAGCTGGTATTCGCAAATCATCAAGAACAAAGGATCAGCTAAATTCGACATCATGTCCACTCACGTCGCAAAGGCCTTCCTGGAACAGGACTTGATCCATCAGTTCCATGATTTGTTGGCGATGGTGCATGACCAGGACGAGCGCTTCTTCTGGTGGAATGACATTTACTTCATGAACCGCTGCATGGAAGTTCATCTCAAGAAATTAGTCCATGATCCGAAGATCTCGGAATTGACGGAAATGTTGCTCTATCGGCGGGCCCCGAAAACCGTGGAGCACCCTCTCTTTGCCCATCGGATTCTGCGGTCAGAAGGCAATGAACGGGAAAAGACTCGCCTGACCGCGAGAATCCGGGCGGTTCTTGCCGGATTTGAGGCAGCTCTCCAAGAACACGGCACCGGCAAAGAGTGGATACTGGCTGACATTCCAGCTACGGACGTTGTTTTCGCGCGCGGCATGCGCCAAATCGCGAAGAAACGATCCAGCGACAGTCTTTATCGAGAACGTGACCCGATAAAGGTCATTTCCAAATCCGGGAAACCGTCCCTCCTTGTCGCTCGAGAGAATACGTTGATGAAACATCTTTCAGGCTTCGTAAATTTCGTGCCGAGCGTATATGCCAATCAGGCTGCTATGGATCTTCTTAAAACAAAAAAGCTGATTGCCTCGGATTGACCGTTAAGGCAGTTCCGCGGGCCTGAAGATCCCGTGAAACCTCGGAAGTGGCGGCGCCAATACCGGGAGACCTTCGCTTGGAGGATTATTCCCGTATTTAAAGTTGAACTCGCTGTACGTCAGATAACGATCCAAGTCTTCGATGCGAAACTTTTCCAGGATTCCGCTCAGTTCGACCCGAGTGAGAGGCATTCCATCGCGGTTCAGAGATTCCTGGTTTTCAGCCAAGAGTATCGGCACGAGAACCTTCTCAAGCTTGTCGAGAATGCCGACCACCTCAATCACGCTTCGGCTCATGTTCGAGGGAAGCTTTTCACGAACCAGTTCCTTCAGGAGTGGTGTTCGGCGAATGCTCCAGGCAAACCACTTCGCCATATTGATTGCTGGAGTGGAACGAAGCGTGTAGTTATATTCGTCCATCCAGCGATAGATCTCGGACATCATGACATCCGAGAGCCAGGTTGCCTGCACTTTTTCTAGGTCACGCCATTCCGCCACTACATCGAAGTCGCTCTGAATATCCATGTCGATAGGCGAAAAAGTTTCCCGGACAGCAATTCCAAGTCGACGGAGATAGTTCTGGTTTTTCATCTCGATACGGCTCCGAAATGTCGGAATGACAACAGAACCTTTTGAGGCGATCTCATACGCTTCGGACGGAACTTCAGCACAGAAGAGCTCTGAGTGCTCTTCAGTTCTCATGGCGAAATCATACGGAACATTTTCCCCAGTCTCGGATATAGCTGCGACACGTTCTGCCATATACTGTGCAGCCTGATGAGCGAGTCTTGAATCTTTGTGGCGAAGAACCATAACACGGGCACTGCCGGGTTTGAGATAGGCACTGATCGGGCGAACCACCGCTCCAATTTCGATATGAGCCTCTACCGTGTATGCCTGCCCGGTCTTTTCATCGACGTAAACGATTGCCGCATGGCTAAAAAGACCACCGGGTTCGGTGATCTTCGCGATCATGGCGCTGATAAACCGGTTCCCTCGGCTCAGGAGAATATCGCCGGACTTCAGTTGAACTGTTCCATCCTTTTCACGCGGGTAGATGGGGTTCACCAAAAGGTAGGGAGATTCCCCCCGAAGTACTCCCGGCTGTTTGAGATCCTGCTGGCGTGCGTACGCTACCGCGACAAAATCCTCGAGAACCCGAATTTCATTCAACGTAGTACGGATCGCATCAACGCAACGCGAGTTCTTTTGCGAAACAAACTCACCGGCCATCGTACGAAGCACCAGCCGAAGCTTGAACAGACGATCAAGGGTCTTGAGCAGCGGCTGGTCGGCAAATTCTTGCGTCAACGTCTCGCTCGTCATCCCGAGCGCCATTTCGTTAAAACGCGCGAAACGGACGCACTGGTCAAGGAGTGCCTCCGGAGAGGCAAGCATCTCAGCCTCTTGAACGAATGACAGCCAGTTCGCCTGGGCAGGCTCGACCTGAACGATCGAACCGGGCGGACTGGGCTCAGCCTGGGCTGTTACAGGCCCAATCGGAAGAAGACTCGCAATTAAAAAAGAGGCAAGCTGCCCAAGAAACAAAGCCAAGGAGTAGTTCCAGATATTCAGCAAACAGGACTTCACGTACTTCATGCGCCACACTCCGAACGTTGAGTTACAATACTTGGCCATATTGGTCAACTATTTGCCCTATTTAAAAAATTATCCCCAACATTACAGCTAGTTACATAAGGTCCGAGAATGCTTTTCGGAAATGTAAGTCAACCCGATATTCGTCGCAGTCCGGGTTTATCTTCTCGAGTCCGGTTTGTCGCTCAATTACCTCATTTTTCACTACATACATCGGCCCTGTCCCTGCAATGCGCGGCACATGCGTTTCGCAGCTCCCCTCAATCACGAACCCAGGCCCGTTCTTCAATCCATAGAAGTCGCGAGTTCACTTCAAATTCCCAATTTCCAGATCATCGGGTTACCCTGTCCGGAAGTTGCCGAAGCACGCGAACGGATTCGCGCCGCAATCGAAACAAGCGGATTCGAATTTCCGAAACGGCGAGTCGTTCTGAATCTCTCCCCCGCAAGTGTTCGAAAGCGCGGTACCGGCCTCGATCTCGCCATGGCTTTGGCAATTCTCGAAGCTCATTCGAAATCGAATCGCAATCGGGAGCGCCCCGTCGAATTCGTCGTGGCCTGGGGTGAACTCGGGCTGGACGGCCGTGTGAAACCGGCTGGGCAGCTCACACGCGCCCTGTACGCAAGTTGGGCGGCACAAGCACGGATCATCTTGGTTCCCAAAGAAGAATTCTCCCGTGCAGTCGAGGCCCTGAATTGGATGAGCAGGAGTCAAACCTTCGACTTTAGGGCGCCAGTTCTCATTCCAATTTCCACACTACGCGAGGCCTGGGACGTCATTCGCAATTCTAACGCCGAGAACTCTCAGAAAATCGATTCAACCCCCGCAGTTCCCGATGCGAAATACTCTCCACCGATCGACGATCTCCTGGCCCTCCCCCCCTCGCTCGAGCGAACGATCGGGATTGCAGCATCCGGCTCTCATCACATTCTCCTGCTAGGGCCTCGGGGGACCGGAAAATCCCACGCTCTCGAATGGCTCATCCGGTTACAACCCGAGCTGTCAGCCAGAACTCTCGTCGAAAACGCACTCGTGACAGAACTCGCTCAGGGCATTTCGCAAACCAGCGATTCAAGTCCACTGCTCCCGGTACGTCGAATCGGCGCTCAAGTTCGTCCAGCGGCTCTGATCGGGGCGGCGAATTCGTTTTTTGTCCGCCCAGGTGAGTTCTCGTTGGCGCACGGCGGCCTTCTTATTGCGGACGAATTTCCGGAATGGCCACGAGACAGCCGCGAAGTTCTCCGCGAGCCCCTCGAAAACGGCGTGGTGACGCTTACAAGAGCGAGCGGATCGATGCAGGTTCCCGCCCGTTTCAACTTCGCCGCGAATGGGAACCTGTGTCCCTGCGGAGGCTGGCCGTCTCACTTCCCTATTCCGCAGGAATATCGAGTGAGCGGAAGGAGACCGCCTCGATGCAAATGCGGCAAAGCAGCCCGGGATCATTATTTGGCGCGAATCTCCGGTCCCGTTCTGGACCGCATCGATCTGGTCTCACTCGTAGTCACGCAAAAATCTCGAAAATCAAGATCGAAGGCCGAGCGCCACTCCAAAATGACGGTAGCGAAACAGCGATTTGATTTTCTTTCCGAGAAGACGGCACGGACGCGGAATCGTGCGGTGTCGCGGTTGGGAAATGTTCCCGGATTACTCGCGCCCGCCGAGCTTGAGCGATTACTCCAGGATCACCCGACCTGGGCTCATCAGCTCGAATCATTACGGCTCGAAAACTTCCGTTGCCGACACAAGATCCTCCGCGTCGCCCTGTCGCTAGCCTGCTGGGATGAGATCCCGGAACCGTCCAGCGCGCAATGGCTCGAGGCGGCGTGTTACCGGCCTGAGCGACTCGGCCTTTTTTGACAACAGATCAAAACGAGTCCCGTTAAACCTTGCTTTTCAGCAAAACTTCTTTTGCATGATTGATAGCCTCAGCAATTTTTTGAGAATCTTGCCATTCCCTCGACCCCGGGGCGCCAATCCGATCCGGATGGTACCGCTTCATCAAATCCCGATAGGCTCGCTGGATTTCCGCCGGGCTGGCTGTAGCGGCGACACCAAGAACTTCGTGGGGTTCACCATCAATTCGAATCCCCTCCAGTCGAAGCGCGCGGGCCGGTCGTTTCATTTGAGCATGCGCAAGGAGATCCGGAGCTTTCGAGGCGCGCTCCTGAGCTGGCTTAAGCCGATCGGCCTCGCGAAACTTGAAACCCGACTCGGCTTCCCTGGGACGCCTCAAAATCCACACGACACCGACGATCACGGCGATCAGGGCTATTTCCAAAACTATCGTGAGCACCCTGGGATCAGCTCCGAAGGTCGCCAAAAGAAATTGCCGGATCATCTGCCCATTTTGCCTCAAATTGATGGATTTAAAAACCCCGTAAAGGCCATGTTCTTGGGATTTGCTCTCCTCTTTTTAACCACGGCTTATGGAGCGCCCGCTCAGCTTCCGCCTCATGAACGTGAATGCCTTTGGGGCCTTGCCGAAAGACGCGGCACGGCTTCGTGCTGGGTGGAGTGGAACTCCTCGAAAAATACCCGGGTTTGTCTCTCTAGAGATCTCTGGATCAGGTGGTTGAAAAGTCCCGCCGCGGAGCTGATCTGTCCCGCCTCGGGTCGGCTCAAGTACTTTGCCTACCCAAACAATCATGGCCACGAGAGGCATGGCAGCACCGAAACCGCACACAGCGAACCGGTTCTCCGGAAGCCCGTTATCACGAGACTAAGAGTCGATCGATTGGCGGATAACACCGAAGTCTCAGACGGGTCCGGCCGAGCGATTTCAGTTTGGGTCCCGATTTGGAAAACGATCGAAAAAACCCGTGAGCGCGCATCGGAGATCCTCGCTCCACATGACCCGCTCGGCATTTTCCGACATCTTCTTCTATCCGAGAAGCAGAGCAACGGCCCGGGAGGGCTGCTCCGGATGCTCGGCTTCGTGCATTTGCTAACCGCGACCGGCATCCACCTCTACGCGCTGGCTTCATGGTGTGACTGGGGTTTCAAAACAATCTTCTGCCGCTTCTTGCTTCCGCGGCTTTCAAATCCGGGATTTTGGCTGGCCGTGGGACTGCTCTTGAGTCGTGCCGCAGCCTTCTCCTGCTGGTTGCTCGCGTGGCTCATGTCCGGCGGGCGACCAGGCATGCTCCGCCCGTGGATTGTCGTTATGGCAAGAAAATCGGCGCAGGTACTCGGCCTTCGATGGAGGAAATGGGCGCCCCTTGCGATCGCGCTTACCGCGGATCTTCTCGTCGCGTTTTTTTTCCGCTGTCTTGACGGACGTGAATGGGCCCCGGGGCGCTGGATTTACGCGCTGGCCGTAGGAGGCGGGCTGATGACCCTCGAAACCGGTTCAAAAAGATCAGAATCGCAATTTCTTGTTCATTGTAAACTCGCGATTGGATCCTGGGTATTCGTGGCCATTTACGAGGGTCTCGCGGAAAACAGAGTCGCCCTTGGGACGCCCTTGCTCAGCGTTCTCACCCTGCCTCTCTTTTGTATGGTTCTGTATCCGGCGTTGCTCATTTCAACACTAGGGCACACATGCCACCTAGGCATTGTTGCCGACCCGGTCCTTTCGATGGCGGCTCAGTTCGGGACAATGGCGATTTCGTTCTTTTTCAGGCTCGTTGCTGCCTTCGATAGCTTATGGATCATTCCGTTCTGGACAATCCCGGTGGCTGGATTCATTTCCGCGCTGGCCATCTTGCCCGCGCTGCGCGGGTATCGAATGAAGATGATCATTATTCTGATCTGCTTTGCTTTACGCTTCAGTCTTTCTCGGACATCCAATCTCGCCGAAAAAGCCGACTCGAAGCTGAACCAGAAGACCGCCAGATCCGTTGAACAACTTGATGTAGGCGAAGCGGACGCCGCGCTGGTGATCGGAGCTTTCAGCGACGAAACCGGACGGGACTCAGTCGGGCTCGTCGACAGCGGCTCCGAACGATCGCTCTCGGACGCAAACTGGCTGACTCTCTTTTCGAGGCGAGGAATTACTCGACTTTTCTGGGTTGCGCTCACGCACCTGGACGAAGATCATGCGGGAGGACTGCTCCGCATCCAGGCCCTACTGAAAATAGAATGTGTCGCGATGTCGAAGTCCGATTTCGAATCATCTCGTGGAATTCGGTTACGGAAAGCTCTCTCCCAATCAGGAATTCGCGTTGCCGAGTTTGACGGCTCCTGCTTTCCTTTCAAGACACTGCAGATCAGCGCACGGAAAACCAAAGCTAAGCGGAAAAACTCCTCGATGAGCGTGATGGCAATTCCGCTGAAGAATGGCGGAGTCTACCTCGCAACAGGAGATGCCGGGTCCCGAGATGAACAGCAGATCGTTGAATGGTTCAGGAAACTACAAATGTCACGGAGCGTCACATCGCCGCTAATCCTTAAGATCAGCCATCATGGTTCGCGATCAGCAACTTCAGAAGCGCTCCTTTCGGCGCTCAGACCAGCCGAAGCATGGATCTCTGCCGGGTTTGGAAACATCTATGGACACCCATCCCCGGTCGTCCTGAATCGCTTAAAAGCCGCCGGCGCCCGCCTGTCCCGGACTGATCAGCAGGGCATCCTGAAGACGCCTAGAGAGCGATTCCGAGACGTCCTGGGAACAAAATGAGCTTTCGATCCAAAAGCTTGCAATACATCAAAAAAATAGTATACTGATAAGGTCAGGTTTAAAAAGAGAGATTTCCGCGAGGGGGACTCTGAAAAGTCTCGTCTTTTTAGGCATTTAGGGGGAACTTGTGGCCTTGACAGGCTCGACAAAAACCGCGATTTGGGCTTTCGGTGAACACCTCCTCTTGTGTTTCGTGGCGCTCGCGTTATCGAGCGCACTTACGGGGTGCGCTCCCAGGGAATCGACCAAACACTATCTCAAAGAGTGCGTGCTCCCCGAAGACCAGACAGGCACCCTCTCCGCACGCTGGAAAAAAGTCGCTGTCCCCATCGCGTTTCAGCAGGGCCAATTTGATGCAAGCGAGCTTCAGGACATGATCGAAGCAGCCAAGACCTGGAACGATTTTTATGCCCAAAGTCTCGGTTTGAGCGCCATCGACTACGGAGATCCCGCGAATCCCAGGCAATCCACTGCTTCGAAACCTTCTGAACTTTGCTCCATGGGCCTCCTGCAAAATGGCCAGTTCACGGGAGCCGTGGTGATCTATAAGCAATCCAGATGGCCATATTCGAATCTCAGCGACGCGATCGCGCTGACCACTTTTTGCAAAATGGCCGGGACACCTCTGCCTTACATGACGGTCGCTATCACCGAGCTGAATTACCAGTATTTCTTCGTTTCCGGACGTAAACTGCCGGATCTGCAGACGATCGTATTGCACGAATTCGGGCACATGATGGGTTTGAATCACAGTTGCGAGATGACAAGTAAGACAGGCACGCCGAATTGCACTCACCCGAGCATCAATCCCGATTATTTGAGCGCACTCATGTACCCCGTTTTCGGCTTTGACTCTTCGGGACTGGGCGAGCAAAAGCGAGTTCTCAACACCAACGATCAGGGCCGGGCGAACTGTCTTTATCAGGACATGAGCACTCTCGATAACTGACGCTCAACCGGCGCACGCGATCAACTCTCGTGCAACTGTTCGCTGATCGCGTCGGCCATCTCGGACGTGATCCTGTGTCCCGAGTTCCTCAAGAGGATGAACTCGCCTTCCACTCCCCTGTTCACAAGGGCGCGATGCGAGCGCTCAGCGACCTCCGCATCCACCCAGTCGTCGCTCAAACCATGGATCGCGTCCATCCGGAATGGAATCGCTCCACGGATTTCCTCATCCAGGAATTGACATGAAATACCGAGTACTCGCGTGACCCTCCGGAACGCCTGTCCTGCAAACGGGGCGACATAGCCGCCTTGCGAATAGCCGACGAGTATTTTTGGCAACTCCTCGTAACCCAAGGCGCGCACGAGAGCCTTCAGATATTCCACCGAGCTTTCCATGTCGATGTAGTAATCGTCTTTCGAGGGATCGTAAAAATACCACGAAAAACCCAGCCGGAAGCCGCTCTCAGTTCCTTTGGGAATCTCGCCGGGTTTTCCCTTCAACTTCACGGGAACAGGGAACGGCGCGTTCGGAGCCAGAACAATCGCGGACGCGGGAATCAGCGGCTCGAGCTTTTTGAAAAGATAGGGACCGCTCTGCAAATACCCGTGCAGGAGTAAAACGAGAGAGGAAGGGTTCGCGACCGCTCTCAACGCGTAATCGCATATGAGTGAACTCGATATTTTAAGACGTGATATTTCAGTCGCGTGTTCCGGGACGGTTTCCATAAACGACACCATCAATCCGAAGAAACCCGTCTTCGTGCCGCTCTCTTTCGATCAGCTGGCCATAACCATCCGTGTTGATATGCACCCAATGGATGATAGCGCCTTCGGGAGACGGCGGGTAATTGCCGGCCTTTTCGCGCGCAGTGATATAATCACCGCAGGCCTCAATCGACATCCCCGACCTGATTTTGGGTAATTTGCCGAATGCCTTGTTATAGACGATTTCGATCGTATCCTTCGAGCCATCCCTGCCGATCTGAATCTTCAGATGGTCATGAGTCTTGCGCGACTTAATCAGCTTTACGATCCGCCCCTGCACGAAAGCGCGATCCTTGTACTGATTCTGCGTTTCACGCTTCCAACGGATCACCTCTTCGTTCATGAAGGGCAGGACCCCGTGGTCATTCGCCAGACACTTCAGATCACTTTGCGCGAAGGCTGCAGATAAACTGAAGCCGTTCGCGACTAAAAGAAACAAAACGGTGGATAGGGAATTCAAGAAAAAACGGCCGGCCTTAGATTGCGTCATGAGCGTCCTTATTTCTGGCAGAGACTCTCGTCTGCGGCCAGCTGAGTGGGCGTTATGAGTCGGCACCTCAATGCGGTAGCAGTGTACGAATACCCGTCCGGTAATTCAACCCCGAAAAGGCCGTTATTCTACTTAATTGTGATCTGAGTAATCTTGACCGGATCAACAGGTCGATCGTTCGGACCCTTCGAGGCATTTACGATTTTATCAACCACATCCATACCTTGAGTGACTTCACCGAAAATCGTGTGACGGCCATTCAGCCATGGGGTTGGTTTTACGGTAATGAAAAATTGTGAGCCATTCGTATTCGGACCGGCATTCGCCATCGCCAGGATTCCAGGGCGGTCGAACTGATCCGTCGGCTTCGTCTCATCTTCGAAGGTGTACCCTGGACCACCGGTCCCGGTCCCGAGGGGATCCCCCCCTTGGATCATGAAATCGGGGATGATCCGATGAAATATCGTACTGTTATAAAGCGGCTTTCCTTTAACGAGCTTTCCGTTGGTCGGGTCCGTCCACTCTTTCTTTCCCGTCGCAAGGCCAATGAAGTTCTGAACGGTTTTTGGAGCCCGATCGGGAAACAACTTGACCGTGATGTTTCCCGCCGTGGTTTTGAAAATCGCGGTCTTCGATTTAGGGGCGGCCGCCAACGCCGGGAGATCGGCCATCGGCAACAGGACAAATCCAAGAACGAAAAGAATACTCATCATGATCGCCTTACGCATGGGTTATCTCCTTTTTATTTCAGTGCTGTATAGATTCGGTGAACATCGTCGTGGTCGTCGATTGCGTTCAGAAATTCCACAATTTCCTTCTTCTGTTCCTCGGCAACCTCGACATCATTTTTTGCGATATAGCTCAACTCCGAAGTAGTAATCGTCCAACCCGTTTTCGTCAGGGCTTTGCTAACCGAATCCAAGTCGGTCGAATCACAGAAAAACCGGGCTCCTGCATGGCCCTGCGGGATCTCGTGAGCTTCGAGCGGCTCGACATTCTGAGCCCCCGCTTCGATCGCGGCGCCCTCGATATCGATGTTCTTTTCGGCATGAGTCCCTTCGACCACGCCGAGTCGATCGAACATCCAAACGACGCTCCCCATCGAGCCAAGCTGCGCCTTGCGGAAGAGAACCCGGATATCGGCCGCGGTTCGGTTCTTATTTTCGGTCAGGCACTCGACGATAACCGGGACTTTATGAGGAGCGAAGCCCTCATAGGTGACGAGCTCGTAAATGATCTGACCGTCAAGCTGGCCTGACCCTTTCTTGATGGCGCGTTCGATGTTGTCGCGAGGCACGGATGCTTTCTTTGCGGCCTCAACAGCGGCGCGAAGCCGTGCATTGTTATCTGGATTGGAATCGCCGGATTTCGCGGCAACCATGATTTCTTTTACCAACTTGCTGATTAACGCGCCCCGTTTGGAAGAGTTTTCCAGACGTCCCGCGTGTTTCCATTGCGCACCCATGATTATTGTTTATCCTTCCCTGGCCTGAGACTCAAGCCCAGACTCAACCAGACTCAAAACGATTCGCATGGCTCCGGATTTACGGGATCTGCTATACTCAATTCGCTTATGACGAACATTTCGCGAACCGTTCTAGTACTCGGAATCGTCAGCCTCCTGACAGACTTATCCAGCGAAATGATCTATCCCTTGCTGCCGGTCTTCCTCTCCACCGTGCTGGGCGCGGGCGCCATCGCCCTGGGTACCATAGAAGGTGCGGCAGAAGCCCTCGCCTCCGTATTGAAAATGTTTTCTGGCGTCTGGAGCGACCGCATCGGCAAGCGTAAACCCCTGATCACGGCCGGGTACGGACTAGCGGGGTTCGTACGGCCTTTCATCGCGTTAGCCGGAAGCTGGCCTGTCGTTCTCATGATCAGGCTGCTGGATCGGGTCGGTAAAGGCCTGCGCACGTCTCCTCGGGACGCCTTGATCGCGGATGCGACGATTCCCGAATCCCGGGGAACAGCATACGGGTTTCACCGCGCGATGGATCATGCCGGAGCGGTTTTGGGGCCCCTTGTCGCGGGGCTGCTCCTCTCGGTCGGAATCGGTATCCGGGAAATTTTTTGGTGGGCTGCCGTTCCCGCAGTTCTGGCGTTTTTGGTCCTTCTCGCCGGGCTGCGGGAACCGCCGAGTCAGCGTGAATCAGCGCCGAGCGATCGCCGGCCGATCCGGCCAGTTCTTAATGCGGGACTTCATTGGAACGAGACCGGGCAGGATTTTAAAAGATTCCTCCTCGCAGTCCTGGTGTTCACTCTCGGCAATTCCACAGATGCGTTCTTTTTGATGCGACTTTCGAACGCGGGCATTTCAGCCGGGGCAATTGCAGGCCTCTGGTCTCTTCATCACGTCGTCAAAATGGTGAGCACGTATTTCGGAGGACGCTACGCGGACCGCTGGGGCCATCGCAAGTTGATCCTGACTGGATGGATTTACTACGCCGTGATCTACCTCGCGTTCGCGCTTGTGCAGTCAGAAGTTTCCCTGATCGCCGTTTTCCTGGCGTACGGGATTTATTTCGGCCTCACCGAACCGGCCGAAAAGGCCTTGGTCGCGCAACTCGTCTCAAAAAACGTCAGGGGCTCGTCTTTCGGCTTCTATCATCTCGTGATCGGAATCGGAGCGCTTCCGGCAAGCCTCCTTTTCGGTACAATCTGGCAAACTTGGAATTACCAAGCCGCTTTCATGACCGGAGCAGCACTCGCTTTTTTCGCCGGACTTCTTCTACTGCGAGTACCGAGAATGGTGTTAAGCCAATGACGTCAGGGCCAAGTCTCGCGGTTTTATCGGCGATTTTATTTGGCGCATCCCCCTTGCTCACGAAAGTGGTGATTCAGAGTTCAACCGAAATGACACCCATCTTATTGGCGGGACTGCTGTATTTAGGATCAGGAATTGGACTCGCCCTGATGCTAGCGGCTCAACGAATCAACCCCGTTCACGAAATTCGAAGGCTCGCGCCAGCCTCTCTCTCCCAACTCTCGGGAAGCATCATCGCCGGAGGCATTCTGGCACCTCTGGCTTTCGCCTATTCCATCAGCTCGGCTTCGGCGTTTGAGGTCTCTTTGCTGCTCAACCTCGAAACCGTGGCTACGACGGCGATCGCCTTCTTACTCTTCCGGGAGCACGTCGGCCGCCATGTCCTCTTGAGCAAAGGCCTGATCCTGCTCGGCGCGGTTGCTCTGTCTGTCGGCCCGACGCCAGAAGGACGGCTCTCGTCAGCCGCGCTCTGGATGGTGGCCGCCTGCATGCTCTGGGGACTCGATAACAATCTGACCCGCAATCTTGAGATGATTTCGCCATCGGTCCTTGCGGCGCTAAAAGGATTGGTCGCCGGTCTGTTCAATCTCCTGATCGCAATCCCGTTCACCGAAAGAGTACCGCCCCTCCCTGCCGTTTTCGGGACACTCGTCATCGGAGCGTTCTGCTACGGCCTTAGCCTCGTGCTTTTCATCCTCGCCCTTCGAAAGCTCGGAGCCGCGCGAGTCGGAACGTATTTTGCCGCTGGGCCGTTTTTCGGGATGCTGCTTTCAATAGGGTTCCTGCGGGAACAACCGACGACCTTTCAGTGGGCGAGTTCCGCGATCATTGCTTTCGGCGTCTGGCTTTTGAGTCGGGAACGTCATGAACATTTGCATAATCATGGTGACCTGATGCATTCACACCCGCACTGGCCGGATCTGGAACATCGTCACAAGCACTAGCCTGAACGCGCCAATATTTCCGAGATAAAACGCGCAAAAAGGCCGAAGATCGCGGCAAGCGCAGCCGTTCTTAAAACGGAACAATACTGAACGTATTGTGAGTTTAAGAATCGGCGAGCACGCCGTGAGATTTGGGCTTTTTGCGCGAGCTTTCGCGGTTTTAGGCCGGAAATATTGGCGCGTTCAGGCTAGCCGAACCGGAAGACTCCTGGCAAGATGGAATGCATGTCCCTCGTTCAAGGCGCGCCATTCGAGCTTCAGGCATTCGCAAGAGAGCCGGATTTTGCTCTGACGGGAGAACTTGATTTCAAAGCCGGCCTGCTCCGGGTCGACTATGAACTCAGCGGCTCGCTCGCTTCGCTTAAGTTTCCAGCAGCCCCATCCGCCGCGGGTCACAGGACGGCTCGTCTGTGGGAGCACACCTGTTTCGAATTTTTCGTGGGACTTGAAAACCAGGAGAGCTATTGGGAATTCAATGCATCACCATCGGGAGATTGGGCCGCCTACCGGTTCGACTCCTACCGGACGGGGATGCGGGACGAAGCGGGGATTTCATCACTGCGGATTTCGCGGAAAGCGCAAACCGGCATTTTGGGAATCGAGCTCGAGGCGCGGTTGCAGGATATCTCGGAAATCCGAGAGCACCTGTCGAAACCTGAGGCCGAATTGGTCGTGGGCATTACCGCCGTTGTCGAGAAGAACGACGGAAAAATGAGTTACTGGGCACTCGCCCACCCCCAAACGAAACCGGATTTTCATGATCGGGCTGCTTTTTCGATCCGGCTCCGGAAGGAAGGTATTGTTCAATGACGCCGAACAGGCAATTAGGACTCCTTGGTGTCGATCGGTTAATCGAAAGCCCGGAGCTCCGGGCGAAGCTCAAAAATCGACGTTTGGCGCTACTCGCGCATCCGGCATCCCTGACTCGCGGCTTCGTCCATAGCGTGGATGCACTCACCACCTGCACAGACCTCAATTTGGTCGCGGCATTCGGCCCTCAGCATGGCATGAGAGGCGACAAACAGGACAACATGATCGAATCGGAGGACTACGTCGACCCCGTTCACCGTATCCCCGTCTACAGTCTTTATGGAAGAGTGCGCCGCCCAACCGCTGATATGCTGAACACGTTCGACACGATCCTCGTCGATCTGCAGGATGTGGGCTGCCGGATTTACACATTTCTCACCACCCTCTTGTACGTTTTAGAGGGCTGCGCAAAGGCAGGTAAATCCGTTTGGGTCCTGGACCGACCGAATCCGGCGGGACGTCCCGTCGAAGGGCCGTTCCTGAAAAAGGGTTGGGAAAGTTTCGTCGGTGCCTCGACACTCCCGATGCGACACGGTCTGACTATGGGCGAGGCAGCCCGTTGGTTTGTTTCGAAGCACAAGCTTGACGTGGATCTCGAAGTCATTCAAATGCTGAACTACCACCCGGAACAGGGTCCCGGTTTCGGCTGGCCTCTCGGAGAGCTTTCCTGGGTAAATCCGAGTCCCAATGCCGCGAGCCTCAGCATGGCGAGAGCTTATCCAGGCACTGTTTTGCTCGAAGGGACCCATTTATCCGAAGGAAGAGGAACAACCAAACCTCTCGAAATGATCGGCGCCCCCCAACTCGAGATGCTCGAAATTCTCCGGACAATGAAACAGCTCGCGCCTCACTGGCTGCGGGGCTGTAAACTTCGTAACGCGCACTTTGAACCGACGTTCCACAAGCACGCCGGAAAAATGTGCAACGGTCTTCAGATTCATCTTGATGGTCCCGAGTACCGACACGAGGAATTCCAGCCTTATCGCCTCGTCGCGCTCTGGCTTAAAGCCATCCGACTCGTCCACCCCGAATACCGGATCTGGCGATCGTTCGAATATGAATACGAGACGGAGCGCCTGGCGATCGATTTGATCGACGGCGGTCCCGGCCTGCGAAGCTGGGTTGACGACCCGGCGGCGTCCGTGGAAGACTTCGAAAGAATTCTTGCAGCGGATGAATCCCATTGGAAAGAGGATCGACGAGAGTTCCTGCTTTACTGACCTCACATGACCTCACAAGACCTCACATGAAAGGAACGTATGTTCTATACCCTTAAACGTTATCGCCATTACGATCCGGCCGCCAAAGGCTATCTTGAAGTCGCGCTCCTCTATCCCGGCATCAAGGCCGTCGCTTTTCACAGAGTCGCGCATTTTTTGTCAAATCTCCGCATCCCGTTTTTCCCGAGAATGATTTCTGAATTGAGCCGCTTCGTCACCGGCATCGACATACATCCCGGAGCCACGATCGGCCGCGGCTTTATTATCGATCACGGAATGGGAACCGTAATCGGCGAAACCGCCGTCATCGGGAATGACGTCATTCTTTACCAGGGCGTCACGCTGGGCGGCACCGAACTGAAGCACGCCAAGCGTCACCCCACGCTCGAAGACCGTGTCGTCGTCGGAGCCGGAGCAAAAGTCCTCGGCAATATCACGATCGGTGCCGGAACCCGGATCGGAGCCAATTCCGTCGTGATCGAAGACGTACCCGCCAATTCCACCGTCGTCGGGATTCCGGCAAGACGCATCCGAGCCGGAGTCGCGGCCGGTGAAGAGCTGAGCCACCAGAAAATCAAGGAGTCTTAGGATGCAGCGCCTGCTTTCGGAACTCTCATGGGAACTTTCCGTTTTAAGCAGGTCGGTAAGGTACCCGAACCTCTCCTCGGCCGCCGCTCACGTGGCGGTTAGCCAGCCCCAGCTTTCCCGGATCATTTCGCGCCTGGAACGCGAACTTGGTATTTCACTCCTCGACCGCGGCTCGCGCCGAAATTCCTCCTGGACTCCCCTGGCCTTTCGAATGGCAGAATGTTTCATGAAATCGGCTCGTAATTTGGAAAGTGAAATTCAGCACCTGATCGGGAAAACACAGCTCTCGCATGTCAGGATCGGAAGCCTGGAAGGACTCATGCCGCTTGCGATGAGCTTTGTCCACCACCTTCTCACGAATACCACGATCAAAGTCGCGGAGCTCGATGTGCATGATCTCAACCATCTGGAGGAGCTATTCCTGAAGGGGGAACTCAATCTTGTTTTCACGTCACGGGAACCTGGAAAAAAGAAATTCAAGTTCAGCCGCGTCCTGGGGACCCAATCCCTCGATAAAATCGAAAAGTCGGGCGAATTCAAAGTTCTTAGTTCGTTCGAGTTCGGCGCGGGATCACTGGCCGAGGACACGAAGCAAGGAGCCAAACCGGCGCGAATGCTCGTCAGTAATTCCCTCGCCGTTCGAAAAAACTGGTTGAGCACCTATGGCGGAAAAGGCATGCTACCTAGCGAGGTCCGAAGACCGAGGAACGCCAGCTCGAGCAGCGAGAAAATCGTTTTTTTACTCGCGGCGGATATTCTCCCCGAGAGCCTCTGGAAGGAACTCACCAGCTTCAGGTTTTAGCGTTGAAATCCAGGACACCACACCTCATCTGCAAAATTTTCGTGCTCATGCTTTTTGGCGTGGCGGGCTTTTTCGTTCACGACGCGGCGGCCGAACTGGATCTGCCCTATTCCACGCGGACTCAACTCTACAACGGAACGAGCACGACCGTGCACGGAGATATCCGAACCGTGGGGATGGCCGGGGCTACCGTCGGACTGGCTGACACCTTCATTGCGGCCTCAGATAATCCGGCAGGACTCGCGATGACGCTGAATAACGGCGACTTCAATTATACGAGCAACTGGGTTCACGACAACCGCCCGCAAACTTTCGAAAGCTCAATCCAGACAAGTAATTTCGGCGCCGCGCTCAATCCTTATCCCTGGGGCATCAGCCTCGGATATCTGAATCCTTACCGCGAAAGTGAAAGCTATCGTATTCCCGCCGACCCGAACCTCAGAGCAATCGATCTCAACACCGGGGTACGGGAATTCAGAGCCTCGGCAGCGCGGGTTTTCCTGAGAAATCGTCTTTCGCTGGGTGTGAGCCTCGTTCTCGGTCAATCTGAAACCGAGTATGGCATACGCGGTACCGAACTTTATACGGCCCAGCACTCCTACGCGCTTGGCGCCACTTTCGGAGGCATAGTCCAACTCGAAAACCGGATTCTTCTCGGGCTCAGCTACTCCCTTCCCATGCGCTACGCGGGAGATCCGGAAAAGACGCTCCCCGGGATAACGAATTATTTTCAACCCGTTTTAGTCCCGCCGAAACTCGCGGCTGGTGTGGGTTGGATTCCGAATCGATTCTTCAGGGCTGGTTTTTCGCTTTTCTTCATCGGTTCCACTCCGGATGCGGCACTGATGCGGGACCAGGCGATCGCTGTCGGTCAGCACTGGACCGTGCAGCCCCGGCTCGGGGCAGCCTACCAGTTTGCTGATTACAAGGAATTCAGCGGAACCGCCTTTCTCGGGACCTACTATGAAGTCACGCGAATTTCAGAGGCCGCCAGTCGCGTGCATGCAACGGGAGGAATCGAAACAAAGCCGTGGATCTTTACGATCGGCTGGGGGATTGACGCCTCGGCGGGTTACAAGAATTACCTGGTCACGGCCGGTCTGGATCTTTTCAAAGTCATGCAGAAGATGGACCTGATTCCAAAACCCTGGTCCCCCTCACCCGCAGGAACCTTCCCGAACGTCGACGGTATCTCTGACGTAGGCCTGTCCCGTCCCCTAGTCAAAAATTGGAAACCCCACGGGCCCGAAATCAATCCGATCCGGATCGGACTCGGCCTTCCCAAAAAGATTCAGCAGAAAGTCATCAAAGCCGGAAAGGAAATCAAAAAAGAGATCCAGACGATCACCGATGAGTTTATCAAGACTGAGGAGGAGTAAGCCGTGCGGTACTCGGAACGACTCCCACCACCAGAGTGGTATCGTCATCAGGATTTTTCGCGTTCACTCCCAGAAATTGGACGAAGTTTTGGAAAAGATCAGTGCAAACTTTTTCGGCTGAATCCGACAACTCTGAGGCGGCAAGCTGGGCCATGTGCGCCCTGAGTTCCGTTTTATTCATGCAGGAGCCCGCAGGGTTCACGCATTCAACGAGACCATCGGTATACCAGAAGATCACGTCCCCGGCCTGAAGCTGGAACAGCGCCGGCTCGGGTGTGATCTCGACGTTGTCTCCAAGTGGCGGCATTTCCCCGCCCGAGAGGACGACGAATGACTTATGTCCGTCATTCCGCCCCCCTTTCCTGAAAACATAAGGAAGACGATGCCCGGCATTCACGACATGCATCATTCCGGTTTCGATATGAATGACCGAGATCAACATGGTCATATTCGTTTGACCGCCGCCTGCCGCGCGGACCGCCCAGTCGAGATTTTTCACCAGGCCAGAAATGGACTCGAGCCCCGTGAAGGAACGGATTGAAATGGAAAATGCCCCATACGCCGCCGCGGTCACCAGAGCCGATGAAACGCCATGCCCCGTCACATCGCCCACCGCCACGATCAGATACTTTCCCTGTTCGGCGTACTGCCACCAATCACCGGCACACTCGGATGCCGGCAGGGCCTTTCCTGAAATGGAGATGTTCCCGTGACTGAAGGAAGTCACCGGAAAAAAGCGTTTCTGCACCGCCTGAGCCGTCTCGAGTTCCTTTTCCATTCGGGCCTTTTCGGCCGTTTGCGCCATCAATTCGTTAATCCGATCAGCCATCTTGTTGAAAGAAAGCGCCAATCCGGTCACCTCGTCGTTTCCGCCACCGACATCCACACGCACCGAAAAGTCACCCTCGGTGACCTTCTGAGTGGCATCCCAAGTCCTTCTGAGCCGTTGGGTGAGGCTCTTTGCGAAAATCCAGGTAAACGCCAGCGCGAGGAAGAGAATACTGAGCCCGAGAATCGTCGAGCGCTGGACGAGCCGTTCCGCGGCCAGGAATGACTCCTTTTTGGAAATCATCCCGACAACGGTCAGGGGAACGGAAGACAGTCTCTGGTAGGCAACAATGAAATCGTCGCTGCCGGAACTCCAGTCCCTCGCACCCGACGAAAAACCCGAATCAAGCAGCGTCTTCTCGAAACTCTGGACCTTCTCCGGATTCAAACCTTCGAAGAACTGAACGGAACCGACGAGATGCTTCGCACCGGCGTCAATCACATGTAATCTGAATTTTCCGCGGGACTGGAAGACATCCCCTGAGATCCCGAGGAGGGCGACGGCGGCAAGGGGCTTTCCTTCCGAATCCTTGATCCGAAGACCCACGGGGATCTTGTCGGCGATGCTGGGTCCCGTCAGGATCTCATTTTTTTCATAGTGAGCCGGGGTCCACCCCAACTGCGCGAGAGCCGATTCCATCCGTTTCGGATCTTTTGAAAGATTGCTTTCTATCCGAAACTGCTGGCCGTCCGGGGCTCGAGCCAGAATGAGACCGTCGAGCGCAAGCCTCTGCTCGTGCTCGTTGTAAAAGTCCCGGACCAAAGTGGCGGAATTTGGATTTCCGGCGCGGACAAGACTTCCGAGAGCGCGGACCATCGACTGAACGCGCTCAATCTGCCCACCAATAATATCGCTCGCGGCGCGGACCTCCGTGACATTGTAATCATAAATGTAAGAAGTCTTGTCCTCGATGATCAATGAGGTGCCGACAAAAATGTAGCTTAACAGACTCGCCGTAAGAGCTGTTACGATGAGCGCGACGATCTTCAGCCGAATTGGAAAGCGCAATTTAAGCACGCAAGAAGAGTCTCCTTTTTAGCCCTTTGTGACTGATCGGTAAATTTCAGTAAATTCCTGAGCTTCCGATAAGAATTTTGGAGAAAGCGGTTGAAACCTTCACGTCTCGGCCCAGAGCTTGGAATATGGGATTGGCTGATCGTACTCGCCTGCCTTGGCGCGGGTCTAGCTGGTCTTAAGCTGATGAGCAATGCCCGATATTGGAACGAAAAAATCTACGGTGAAAGCGCGTGGATCCAGATCGGGACCCTGCAGCGCGATCAGGGCGCGGTACGCCATAAGCCGAACGGCTCAATAGCGTGGCGCGATATCGAAACTGGCAAGCAACCCGTGGCGGCCGGCGACACGGTTTTCACAGGTGATGACGGAATCGCGAAAATCATCCTCGATGAGGGCGCTTCGGCGACGGTGTTGCCGAATTCTCTCGTCATGATCGAACAGTCGCGAAAGCCAGCCGAGCCCAGCGCCGCGAAATGGGTTCAAGACCTCGCGGGATCATTCACACAGAAAGTTCCCCAACGCTTTATTGATGTCAAAAAAGGACAGATGAACGTTCGCCTGAAAACAGGTTCCGGCATCAAAGTCCGCTCGAATAAGAGCCAATATCAGATTGAGTCGGTTTCGAAAGAAAGCTCGATTGAGATCAGCGTGGATCCTTCAGATTCCGGAACTCTCAAAATCGCCGCGGATTCCGCTTCAGAAGTCAAACTGACAGCCGGCTCTCAAAAAGCCCCCCTCCTGATCTCGAAAAGCCAGACCGCCGTTCTCCTGGCCGAAGAAGCGATGATCCAAAGGACGTCGCTCAAAAACGTGGCGCCCGGCGACGGCGCCGCCTTCTTCTCTTCAGACAAGGATGCCAAGCACCCCGTTACGTTCACCTGGACCGCAACGGGCGATATCCCGCGCGATTCCAGATTCAGAATCGAATTCAGCGGCGCTCGGAACGGATCCGAGGATTTGCCGGATCTTGAAGCGAGATCAGCAACGTTCAACCTTTCTCCCGGAACCTACGCCTGGCGTGCGGTACTCGCGCCATCATCACGCGCGGACGCGATGAAACAGCCGATCACGACCGGTTGGCGAACCTTCAGGATTGTCCCGCTCGTGACCCCCGAAATCATCGGACCGTCAAACGAGGCCGTACTCCCGGCGCTCTCAAAAAAGCAGCGTCTCTCCCTTACCTGGAACGAACTGCCCATCGGTTTGAAAGCAGAAGTCGAACTCACGAACGAGCAGGCCACCCCGGTTGTTTTTATCTCTGAAAGCCGATCACAGCTCGATCTGGAGCTAACGAGCGGACAGTACGGGTGGCGCGTACGTTCGCTCGCGAAGCACGGGACTTCCCAGGGAACTTCCCAGGGAACTTCCCAGGGAACTTCCCCGGAAACTTCCAATGAAAAGCGCTCCGGTTGGAGCCGCCCTTATCGATTTACCATCGGTGAGTTGGATCCCGATTTTCCACCGGTTAAACCGTCTTCACCTTCTCCACTGCCTTCTTCGACACCGTCCGCGGCACCCTCGCTTTTGCCGCAAGCCGTACCCAAGCCCCTGCCGAAGCAAAAAAGCAAAACCTCGAACGCCCGCCAATTGATCCCCACCGTGAAATTTTCGGCGGATGCCGCGCCCAGGTCACTTTCAGTAAAAAACACCTCCATTTCAACCCGACTCGTCTCGGAGAGGAATTTGGAGAAGATTCCGGTTCAGCTCGCGTGGCAGGGCTTCAGTGACGCCGTCAATTACGAGGTGACTGTCAGGAAAGGAAACGAAACTGTTTTCGAGCGGACAGTCACAAAACCTATGGCGAGTCTGAATATCAACTCACTGACCGAAAACGATTATTCCTATCAGATCAGTGCGACCCTTCGCTCGGGCGATATCATCCGGAGCCGGCCAATGGAGCTGAACATCGAACATTCCGCTCCACTCCTCAAATCCCCTTCTGATCGTGAACAGTTCACCGATAAAGTCGACGTTCTACTGACCTGGGAAAAGACGCTCCTCACTCGGGGCTACCAACTGCAGATCGCGAAGGATTCGGGTTTCTCGGACGTCGTTTTTGATCAAGCCATTCCGGAGAACTTTTACTCAATTGCGGCGCGAACCCCGGGAACGTTCTTCTGGCGAGTGCGCGGCGTTTACCGGAACCGCGAAAGCCCATGGAGTTCGTCGAAATCGTTTACAATCCGGGGCACGATCCGCTAACGAATCAATCGCTCTTTTTTTGATCGCGCTTACGAATGAATCGCGCCGGAACACCCGCCCAGATTTCGTCCTCTCCGATGTGAGTGTGTTTCGGGACAACCGAGCCGATTCCGATCATCGAGCGAGCCCCGATCGTCACCCCCGGTAGAACGATCGCTCGTCCTCCGATAGTCACCTCATCCCCGATGCGGATGCGATAATGCGCCAGAGTCTGCCCTTCTTGAACATGGGGAACCAGCATGGCATGGGCCCCGACGAGAACCCCGGTACCAGCCTCGACCAGGGAGGGATCATAGATCATCCCCCCCGAGTAGCTCCCGACCCGCCATTTTGAACCAAGCCTGCGAAGAATCCAACCCGACATCGGAATCGGGATCCAGTGCGGCATTAAAAAAGGATAAAAGAGCATGAGATAAAAACAGATGTAAACCATCCAGGTCGTCTCCTCAAACGATCCGGCCCGGATCTCGCCTTCCTTGAGGGGAAAGAAGAAAATCCAGGCGCGGTGCGCGAGCCACATGAAAACGACATAAAAAACGGCGGCAACGCTGACGCTCAAGATCGCTCTAAATTCGTGAAACGGGAATACCCGATAGCTCTGAACGGCCATCAAAAGCGCCAAAAAAGCACTGATACCCATGATCGCGTAAAAAATCATCATCGGAACGAATCGGATTTTTCTCATTTTATAAAAATGAAGGAAATGAAGGCCCAGTTCAAGCGCATTCAGCCGATGAGACTCGGTGCTTGGCGCTCAACGTAAGTTTGCTTATACTACTCAATATATGCCCCTTCCGCGCGTTCTCGTCTTCTCTGAAGCGGTCACCTTGGCCCATCTGGGTCGTTCTTTCTCCCTTGCTCGGCGACTCCGCCGATCCCATCAATTCGAAATCGGCTTCGCATCAGCAACGGTTTGGAATCAGCTCCTCGGGCCGCACGATCTCTGGTGCAGAACCATTCATTCGATTTCGCCGACCACCTTCATGCACAGGCTCGATCAGGGCGAGCCGGTTTACTCGACTGACGAACTGGAAGCCTATGTTCGCGAAGATGAAGCCCTGATCGCTGAATTTCGTCCGGATGTGGTGATCGGCGATTTCAGGATCTCCCTCGCCGCGAGCGCGCGACGCTGCAGAGTGCCGTACGTGGCCATGACAAATGCTTATTGGAGCCCCGCCGCGGAACCGAAGTTCATTGTTCCTGATCTTCCGGTAACACGGTTGTTCGGGCCGAAACTGGCTCAAGCCATCATACCGTTTATGGTGCCTTCCATCTTCGCGGTTCACAGCTTGAAAATGAACCAGTTCAAGAAGCGCCTCGGACTGCCTTGGTGGGAGCTCGATCTCAGGAAAGTCTACGGTGATGCCGACTACCTCTGGTATACGGACTTGCCGAATTTTGTTCCGATCAGATCCCTTCCCGAAAATCATGAGTTTATTGGCTGGGTACCCTGGTCACCAGAGGTGCCGCTTCCTTCCTGGTGGAACACACTTCACCACGATCGACCGGTGGTCTATGTCAGTCTCGGAAGTTCGGGACCCGCGCGACTTCTCCCTCAAATTCTCGACTCTCTCGGCACTCTCCCGATCACGGTGATCGCGTCGGGACAACCCACCGGCACATTAAAAAACGGCCGCCTCCTTACTTCCGAAATGATTCCAGGCGATGCGGTGCTCGATCGTTGCGCGCTCGTCATCTGTAACGGCGGGAGTCCATCGGTGCAACAGGCACTCGCGCACGGCATCCCTGCGCTCGGAATCCCGCGAAACCTGGATCAATACCTGAGCATGCACTACACCGAGAAAGCCGGCGCGGGTCTCATGATTCGCTCGGATCAAGTCACGCCGGAGCGCATCCTTGAAGCCGTTGCGAAGCTGCTCGAAGCCCCGGAATACCGGGCTGCCGCCCGGAAACTGCAAACCGACTCGCGGGAGCTTTCAGCCGTTCAGAGCGTCGAATCCTTGCTGTCGAAGATTGTATTCTGAATACGCTCTTGCGCCCGGCTCAGGCGATCTTTTTTCTCCTCGCTTCGCGAGCGACATCGAGAGAGATCACCTCGGCCTGCCGAGCTTCGTGGAGTTCATCCTGATCTCCGATAACGAGAAGATTCACAAGCTCTGGCCTCGACCCCAAAAACCGCATCCCGTAGCCTCGCGGGTAATGAAGTCTCGATAAACCATTCGCCCAGGCAATCTGGCTTGATATCCGAAACAAGCGCGATCCCATATTGAAAACGAGTTCGCCTTTTCCGCCGTCAGGAACGTTCTCCTCGGTCGAAAAAAATGCGCCACCGCCAGTCAGATCATAAATCGTCCCGAGGACCACCCGGGATTCCGTCATCCACACCGCCGGGATCCGCGTCATATAGCGAAAATCCTTATTGGGCAAAGCCTGACCGACGAATGGAACCCGACTCAAATCAAAAAACGGCGAATAGGCCGCATGTACCGAACCGAGTTCATTCGGTGCGGCCGCCTTAAAGACGTCCGTCTGCTCTACAAAGAAGTAACGGAGCAGCTCCGGAGTCATCACGAAGTCCAGCGCGGTTTCCTTGGGACGTTCGGGAAAGTTCAGGACGGGATCGTCGAACTCAAAAATGTACCAATGAAAATTGGAACTCACCGGAAGGTCTCGATACGTCTTTTCCATCCAGGATTCAAGGCTCCGCGTATCCATCGTCAGATGCGTGGCCAGAGCGCCCTTCGCAAAAGTGTATTTCACGATTTCGCCATTCTGATGAAAATTGAGCAAACCGCCGTAGAAGTCGCGCGACCTCGGATGAACGGTCGCGATGAGCATCGTGACATCCATGTGGCGTATCGCATAAAGAATGAGGTACTTCATGAGCGGCAAACTGACCTGGTGTCCATATCCCCGAAAATCCTTATGAACGGCGAGCGCTGATGCTTCGGCCATTCGGTAATTCTTCTGGCGATAAAAGTCATTTTCCTTCTTAAAGCTCTTGTCCGAGGGAAAGCCGAGCGGCGAATCCTTGATCAAGGCGAGCGTACCAACGACACGCCCCCGGTATTTAGCGATCACGGTCGTCGTATACGGAAGCGCCTGATAGAGATTGCACCGCAAACCCGATGGATGCGGGTCCATGATGCCTTGCCCCACATAGGAATCATGCAAAACCGAAAACGCGGCCCGCAGATCCTCTTGAGTTCGCGCGATCCCTATCCAGTAATCGTCTTTGGAAACCGGGGTGATTCTCAACGTTCGCCGCATCCCCGCCTCACGGACAGGCATGGGGATTTCTTTCCGACCTATTGGTGCTTCGCTCATTCGATGGCTCCCTGTAGCTAATGATAGCATGCTTAACAATAAGATGTATTATTAACTTTACAAATAAAACGCTTGTATATCAGGAAGTTATGCTTGAAAACCCCAAAATCACCCAAGCGCTGCGACATCGAGCGTCATTCATATAAGACTTATTCACTCAGATGTAGGCGCGTTCGTTCAGATAAAAACCCCTGATTTCGCTTACTCCCTTGCGGAGAACTTACGAATTAGCAGTCTTTTGACGAGCCAGCGTCTGAGCTTCTGAAGAGGATGCCGGTTTCCGAACATCAGATATCGCTTTCTCAGCCTGAGTCTGACCGGATCGAATTGAAAATATCGAGGCGCCAGAAATGCCGGGCGCCGCTTCAGGAGAATCTGAACGGCTTCCGTACAGGCCACACCGGCACAAAGCTGGATCGCGGTCCCGAAAGAGGGAGCCTTTTTTGCGGCGAAGTCGACCCGCTTTGTATCGATCTGATCGAGATGAAGCCCCGCCGGCCCGACTCCGACGAGAAAAGAAACGAGTTCCTCCTCGGGAGAGCGACACGAGGCAAAATCGAAATACTCCTCGAAGGGCATCCCCCCGGGACCAAAAACATGAAGCGTGGTCGTCATCCCGAGCGGACCCGAAGTGACGACATGAATTCCCCGCCGCTCGCTCGCCGGAAACAGGACCTTTCGTGCCGGAAGCGCGTAGAAATCCAGACCATCCATGACGATATCGACCCCGTCAAGAAATCGCGCGACGTTATCCGAAGTAACACCTTCATGAAAGGTTTCTATTTGTGCCGCTGGGTTGATCGAGAGAATCAGCTCCTTCATGACCTCAGTCTTGGGTCGTCCCACACTGGCGAGAGTCGCTCCGTACTGACGATTGAAATTACCGACCTCAAACTTATCGAAATCAGCCAGGTGGAATTTCCCGATCCCCGCCCGAGCGAGCGTAACAGCATAGGCACCGCCCACCCCTCCCATGCCGGCGATCGCGGCACGGGACTGCTTGAGAATGTTTTGCTCCTCTTCATTCACCAAGCCGATGTTTCTGGAAAACGCCAAGGAATAATGAGCCTCGGTCATATGAATCACTCCACCACAGGGTCCATCCGCAAAGCGCGGGCAGTCGGCGGACTGCTGTACCCCGTGCGAAAGACCGCAAGAAGAACTTCAGACTCTTTGATCGCGCACGTCTCCCTGACCTGACGGTCGGCGGACTTTAACTCAGCCAGATGGTGCTCAGCGATTTTCCGCCCACTCCCCTCGTGCGCCTGCTGCATCAGGAGCGCGCTCCCCGCCATCAAATGAAAGCTGAGACCGTGGCGCGTTGCCTCGAGCCAAACCCTCTGGATCAAACGACCGCCTCTCACGTAATCCGCAGGACGATTCCCGGGCATCGTGATCAATCCAAGTGCCGAAGCCGAAAGCACTTGCTTGTAAGTCTGTTTCGCGATCATTCGCGAAACGCCGAGAAAGTTCATGAGGCGAACCGCGCTCCAGTGCCGGAGCAACAACGTGAAAGCGACGCGATCGGGCGCGGCGAGTTCCAGAGTTTTGACATCCATTCCGTCACGGGTTTTTCGAGCCTCCTCGTCCGACCAGCGGATGTGCTCAAAAAGAAAGGCATGGAGCCACTGATTTTCGAAAACGATCCGATCATTCAATTGAGCGGCATGAGCAAGAGCAGCATGCGCGGGTCCCGCTTCGAAAATCATTGCTCGGCCCAGCTCGGAAGCAACGCCCACCGCGCGTAAAGCCTCTCCATGGGCGGATTCGAGCTTGCGTTTGAGATAGTGCTTGCGATTCGTCGTTCTCAGCGGAATTGCTCCAAACTGAGGTTGATCGGCGGCCTGAGTAGCCGAGAAAACAACTGTGGCAACGTGATCACGGTTGGAAGTATCCGGAAAATACGAAATTTCGGCAGCGTAGCCGTTCTGCGCGGCCGCGATGCTCAAGGTTTCGAGCAAAGCGCCATGAGCCGCATAGGACGCGATCTGATTGTGGTTGTAAACCGAAGTATCCCGGTTCGGGAGATTGAAAACTCTGACTTCGTTTTCTTTCGTTTCAAAACGCCAGGGTTGGCAATTATCACCGGACGGCGCGAGCACCGCCGTTTGAAGAAGTCCTCGGATATCCATATCCACCGCCTTTATGATAGGTTGAAGCATGCCGGTAAAAACTGAAAATAAAAAAGAAACGGAATCTATCAGCAGCGTAAGCCTTTGATAGAAGGCTGATTTACAGGCGTTTATCCAGCGAAAAAAATTCCATTACTCAACCGGCCGCACAAGATGCTGGCCTTTGGGCGTTTGGACGTTGAGCTGGTCCAGCGAAATGGCTCGGCCGTGAGCTGAGCAGTGATGCCTTTGATGGCTGCCTTGTGTTGAGGGAACCCTGATGACGGTAAATCGATTACGCAATAAGCCTTGAATTTTCGCTGAGTTCGCCGAACAGAATATGAAGGGGATCGACATGACTCTCAATTCACGGGCACTGTTCTTTCTGGTGGCTATGGTCTTTTCGTCGGCGGAAGCATTGGCAGGTGGATCAGGAACCATTTTGGGCCGTATTCAACCAACGGCTGGCTGCAACACGGGAGCTGCCCATCTCTGGTATTCTCAAGCACGCACTCTTCTCTACGACGCCGAAGTTCCTCCCAACGGAACTTTCGAAATTCATTCTATTCCCGGAACATTCTCCATTGTAGTCACGAGTTCGAGCGGCTGCTTCGTTGAGCAAAGGATAGACATTAAGCCTTCTGAAACAAATACGATTACAATTGCTCTGAACAGATCGCCTCAGCAAACAGCCTCACGGAATCGAAAAGAAATCCCGGATGTCGTGCTGTCATTTCTCACTCCCGGCTCACTCGCGCTCGCCGACCAATACTGTCCAAACTGCGGAGGCCCTTTTAATAATTTTTCCGCTTTACCGTTTTATAACTCCACTGGTTTTTATTCGACGCCAAGCTTTTTCCCGACAGCATTTCCATGGTGGGCGGGATACGGCGCGATGTCCTATTCGAATTTCTATGCGCCTTCCGCATGGTCTGGAGGCGGTTTTAATCCAGCCATGTATCCGATGTCATCAGGCGCTGCCATCCACGGAGGAGGCGTAGGAATTGGAAAGCCGAATATCTATGTAACAGCCCCAAGCGGCTTCGAAGGAAGTATTAACGTTGATATGGCAAAGAGCTCGACATGGTGGATGGCCGTTCCGTCCCATGGCGACCCGGGATGGCGTTTTAAAATAGGGCCGGATGGCGCGATTGTTTCGCAAAATGCGCGCTACGATTATCTGTTTTTTGATTATCGGGCCGAACAATCGGAGCTGCAGGACAAGAAGGGGTTCTGTGCGGAGCCTCAAAAAATCGTACCATTAATGGCGGAAGCCCTATCCAAACTCAGATTTAATGAACGTGAAATCAAGGATTTCAACGATCATTGGTCAATAAAACTTCCAAGCTCCAGCTACTATTGCGTTTATCCACAGCTTAAATCCGATTTAGACCGAGTATCAAAAATTCGGGCTACCCCTGCTCCAACCTCCGTGACGCGTGTTGTTTTCGTTGTTGTTACAAAGGAGAGATTAACAGGCAAAAAGGGGAAGTTCACAAGGGAGCCAACGATGAAGTGGACTCCTCCATCGACCGTTCAACGCGCAACCGCATCGATGGGGTTTGAGATTCGTGAATGGGGTGTCGGTTTTCTGCAAGGGCGTTGAGGGAGCCAGAAGAGCCGAAGAGAACCGGTCTTTCTGCACAGTAAGTGGTGCGAGCGACAGGGATTGAACCTGTGACCCCGCCCGTGTGAAGGGCGTGCTCTGCCGCTGAGCTACGCTCGCATCCAAGATGGGTCAGAGAACCCGGTATACCCGGCCGAAAAAGGGTTTGCAAGGCCCCAATAAGGATGGGCGCACTCAGATCTAAGTACCCCAAAATAAGCCCGTTCTGTGCTAGGCTAGCGGTATGCTTCACGAATGGATGCGTATTTGGTTCAGCTGGGTTGAAAACTGGGGCTATACCGGCGTTTTCGTACTGATGGCCATGGAGAGCTCGATCATTCCGGTTCCCTCCGAAGTCGTCATGCCGCCGGCCGCGTTCTGGGCAGCGCAGGGCAAGATGAGTTTTTCAGGCGTCGTCCTCGCGGGCACCCTGGGGAGCTATTTCGGTTCGGCAATCAGCTATTGGATATCCCAGTGGCTCGGCCTGCCGCTCCTGAAGCGCTATGGAAAGTACGTCCTGCTTCCAGAAGACAAACTGGAACTCGCGCAGGATTGGGTCCTGAAGTTCGGAATGCCGGGGATCTTTGTTGCACGCCTTCTTCCGGTCGTTCGCCATCTCATTTCGATTCCCGCAGGCATTCTTCGAATGCCGTTTGGAAAATTCAGTCTGGTCACGACCGTGGGAGCCGGCCTCTGGTGCTGGGTACTCGCCTGGTTCGGCCAGGAAGTCATCGGGAATCGCCCTGAACTCATCGAATCGCCCGAAGCGATGGTTGCAGTCATGAAAGACAAGCTCCACTGGTTCGTCGCAGCCGTGTTAGCGATGGCAGTCCTGTACGGTATCGTGCTTTGGTTCAAGACAAGCGCACGTCGCAAAAAAGCCGCCGCATGACGGGAAAAGAGGGCATCGGCCTTTGCATTCTCCTGACCTTCTTTTTCTCGGCATGCAGCACGACTTCAAGTCAGATGCAGCCCCGAAAAGCAGAACCCAGGAAAGTCGTCATGATCTCCGTCGACGGACTCCTTCCTGAATTCTATCTCGACGACTCTTTCAACGCCCCAACCTTGAAATCACTGGTCAAGGGGGGAGCGTACGCCTCAGCCGCGATTCCGGTCTATCCGTCGATGACTTTCCCGAATCACGCCTCGATCGTCACCGGGGTGCGTTCGGCAAAACACGGAATCCTGTCGAACACGATTTTTGTTCCGAAGAAAGGACCGACTCGCGACTGGTATTGGGATTCAAAGCACCTCAAAGTTCCCGCGATCTGGGACGCAGCCCGAGCGGCTGGAAAAAAAGTAGCCGTATTCGCCTGGCCCGTGAGCGTCGGAGCGAAAGTCGATTGGCTGGTCCCCGAGGTTTTTTCGGCAAAAGGGATCGATCACGTGCAAAACTGGAAGCTCATGCTGCGCCACACGGATCCAAGGCTAATGGCGGAGCTGATCAGCGCTTCCCGGGTCAAAACCATCCGCAGCAATCTCGATTACGATCGCTGGACCGCCGATGCAAGCCTGCATGTCTTGAAAGCATATCACCCTGACCTTCTCCTCCTTCATTTTCGGACCCTCGATGATGAGCAGCACCATACCGGACGCGCCTCAAAGAGCGCAAAAGCCGCGCTCACACGCATTGATGCTCTGATCGGCGAATTAGTGGCGGCAATCGACTTCAAAGACACGGTCCTCATCATTACCGGTGACCACGGTTTCGAAAACGCCGAAAGAACGATCGACGTCAATGCCGTGCTCGCGAAGGGTGGCTGGCTGACGACTGACGGCCGCAAAATTCGAGAATGGCAAGCGATCGCCCATGGAAATTCGGGACAAGCAGCCATCTACGGCGACCCGAAACAGGCGAACGCGATCGTAGCCCACCTGCAAGAGCACGCCGAAGGTCATTACAGGGTAATCACTGCCGCTCAACTGAAGGAGCACGGCGCCTTCCCGGACGCGATCTGCGCGATTGATCCCGCCGAAGGATATTCGCTCGGGTTCCTTGGGCTTAGCGCTGAGCCGAAACCTGGGCAACTCCGAGGCCAGCACGGCGCCCTGGCCAGCCCCATGCTTTCAACCGGGCTGGTGGTCTATGGCGCTGGAATCGTGCCGAAAAAGAACCTAGGTCAGGTTCATATCCTTGACATTGCCCCCACCATTGCTGAACAAATGCGGATTTCTTTCCCCGCGACAGATGGCCATTCCCTTCCCATCTCAGTTCAATAGGAATAGAGTTGGCTTGTAAGAAGCGGCTTCACGAATTAAACTTGCCAGTGGAGGATTCGACATGTCCATTTTTACAGATCTACGTTTTCTGGTAGTTGACGACATGCTGACCATGCGAAAAATCATCGGCCAACAGCTAAAGGCTCTCGGCGCCAGCACCAATATCGTCGAGGCGAACGATGGCACCACTGCCTGGGAGATCCTTGAGCGAGAGGCAGCCTCCAAGCCCATTCAATTTGTAATCAGCGACTGGAACATGCCCCAGATGAAAGGCATTGACCTCCTGAAGAAATGCCGTGCCCACGCGACCTATAAGGATATCGCCTTCCTGATGGTCACAGCCGAGGCTGAGGCGAATCAGGTAAAAGAAGCGCTCGTCGCCGGAGTCGATAACTATGTCGTGAAACCGTTCACGCCAGCGGCTTTTGAGGAAAAAATCAAATCCGTCGCGGCCAAGAGGTTCCCGGGTAAATGAGCCTCTTCACGGTTACTGAAAAAGACAACGTCACAACCGTCCAATGCCCCTCCGCGCTGAACAGCGCCGCGGCAGCCGAATTCACGATCCTTTCTCAGGCCTGGACACAAAACCCTTCCAAGCTCTATCTTATCGACTTCGCGGGCGTGAAGAGCCTGGAACGGCCGGTCTTCCGCGCATTCGTGCTGTTCCATCAGGCACTCAAGAATAGCGGCTGTTTTCTCGCTTCGATCAATGCCGCTCCTGAAATACTGGCCGTTCTTCAGGCAAACGGCCTCGATTCCGCTTTGTCTCCCAAAAAAGACCTTCAAGAAGCGATGAGCCACGCGGGTATTCAGGTCTCGCGACAGAAAATCGATGTGGAGTTCATCAATCCCTTCATCAGAGCCACGCAAGTCACTCTCGAAACACAGGCGAATACCCCCGTGAAAATCGGGAAGCCCTATCTGAAAAGAGACGAAAAGATTTCCTTCGATATCGCCGGCGTCATCAGCCTCACCAGCAACGCTTTCAAAGGCTCAATTGCCCTGTGTTTCCCCGCGAAAGTTTTTCTTGCCATCTACTCGAACCTGCTCGGGGAAAAGCACGACGTCATCACGAAGGAAATCGAAGATGCGGCCGGTGAAATCCTGAATATCATCTTCGGGCAGGCTAAGGCCGAGCTAAATCACAAAGCGGGCTACCAGATTCAAAAGGCTATTCCGACGATTGTCCGTGGAACAAACCTCGAAGTCCATCACCTGACCCGCAATGTCGCCGTCATTCTGCCATTCGAAACCGACAGCGGCGTTTTTCACCTGGAAATCAGCACCGAAGCGTCTTGAATATCCGCTCAAGTTCCTTGCGCGCGATCGTCTTGAAAACACCGCCCTTGCGCCACCAAGCTGAAGGGTGCGGGATTTTTCCGGCGATCCGACCGCGGGCGCCATCTTTCCCTAGGGCCTCGGAAACGAACCAAAGAGCGTCATTACCGAGACAGTAAACCGAGGCCTTTTCAAGGGCCGGAGCCGAGAGACGGGCGCGCAAGCTTGAAAGGGCTCCCTGAAGTTCGGGTGTTTTTTTCTTCTTCTTGAACGACAGCTCACCGGGCCCTTTATAAAAGCCGAGGTTCAGGGCAGGATCCGCGGCCGGATAAGTGCCAACAATCTTCGGATCGAGCGGATATTGAATCGCATTCATGACGACCACGCCGTGACGACTACAAATGTCGAGCAGGCGGGACAGCGAAACATCTTCAGATGGATCGGCATCCAAAACATCGCCAAGCACGCTCCACCAGCGCCGCCCGGCCGAGCCGCAGAGGGGCCGTCTCGCGGCAAGCTCCTCTGGTTCCACCTCACTTGTGTGAGGCGATTCAGCGACGAAAATAACTTTTACCTTGAGATCACGGAGTTCGTGCCTGGCCTCCGGAGAGAGGTCAGGCACGAAAAATCTCTTTTGTGCTCGCAAACCGCGCTCAGTGGAGTTCGGAGTAGCTGTTCAAGAGTCCGTCGCCGCGGATATAGAAGTCATCCGTGCTTTCCATGTGTTTGATCGGAGTCACGACGCTCCAATGGAGCTGGAGCTGCATCGCGGCCAAGGGATTTCGAACCGATCCCGCGTTGCTCGTCGATACGACGTTTGCATTGGCATTGAAGGTAAAGCCCCAGGCGACACTCACGTTCGCGGGCACAATCGTGGCATTCATGATGTAGCGGCCTTTACCTTTGTAAGATCCGCCGTAAAGGAAGATCACGCGGAAGGAGAATTCAACGACCTTGGCCCCGAAACCGTTTTCATACACCACGGTGTAGGTCTTCGACATCGGCGCCTGCCAGCTGCTGAGTGCCTGGGTGGAAATGCCGGTCGGAATCGCGTTCGCGTGGTCAGTCGAGATATTTACAACGGGCCGATTCGCTTCAATGATGGTCCAGAGCTGTTTCGCCGTATTGATGACCGTATCCCATTGGATCGCTGTCCCAAGGCCCTCGACGGAAAATGAAGAACTCGGGGCTCCTGAAAACGCATTCATCGAAAAAGGCGAAGAGAAATCTCCAAGACCGTCTGACTCAGACGGAGTCTCTTCAATTCTCATCGAAGTGATCTGAAAATACCTGGGATCAAGCTGATCACCCGAGGCAAAAGCCGAAGCGCCACCTGCAAGGACTGTTAGACCGAAAAGGACCAAGAACACCTGAAACATAGTTTTCGAAAACATCCAGAACCCCCTTTTTATGCGGCATGTATAATCTAAGGTGGTCCGCTTTTCAAATTTATTTGCTGCGGTGCATATTCTTATAAGTAGTGGATATTTTGCGTTTATTTAATCGAGCAATTCTAGTGAGAGCTCAACCATGCATTAACTCTGCGCATTATCTCCGATATCAGGCTTTCCGAGCCTGGCTGAAGGTGATCGCCCGGCATGATGACTCTTTCCTGAATAGCGGGAGATTTCTGGATGGCCTCCCACAGGGCCTCGCCAGCGTCTTTCGGAATAAAAGAATCGGCCTCAGCACTGATCATCAGAACGCGCTGTGAAGAACGTAATCGAAGCGCATCGCGCTCCGGAGACGGACTTCCAAGATACCACCATCCAAAATGAGCCAACCCCCAGGCAAGCGGCTCGGCAACCCAGCCGAACTTCGGTCGCCAAGACCGAAGCAATTGGTGCTTCGCCGTTGCAGGAATATCGCCGAATCCGTGCACCACGACGAGGTTGCTGAATTCGGGATTACGAGCCGCGGCCGAAACCGCGAACGGCGCACCCAGACTCGCGCCGACAATCGTCAACTTCGCACGGTCTACATAGTCCCGATCTTTCAGTTTCGAAACAAGCTCGTCGATCCCGGAAGCAGTATCAGAGATCATCCGCTTTACGTCGGGAGCGAAGCGGAGGCTGCCCGGGAAGGCGAACTTTCTTGGAGGATCAAAGGGATAATCGAAGCTTGCGAGCACGACTGGACGATCCGGTGCGACAAGCTCCAGAACGCGCGCTGCGTTCTGGAATCCACCGAAAACCAGAAGAACAGGAAGCCGTTCACCGGAAAGCGCCAAAGGACGTTTTATTCGGGCCAAGACGGGTTTGCCGGGACTGTATTCAATTGCAAGGGGGATCTGTTCGTTTTGCCACTTGAGTTGCAGACTTGCCCGCGGCTTCGGCGCTGAAACTTCCGCGCGAGCCACACTGAAGGAAACAACTGCGGCTATAAAAATGCACCACTTCACTACTCGGCAAATATACTCAAAAAACGAAACCCGGTGCGAAAATGTTTGTAACTGTCCGTGCGCGGAAATAACAGTATCGCCCGCGTGGACTTGTTCGGCTCCGTCGCCATCACCAGACTCAGGCCGCCCGCCATGATTTTATGAAAACCCAGACCGGCCGTCAGATGCAGCTGAGTCGTCTTCTTTTCATCGTACTGCCGCCGAAGAGCGCTGATAAGATGGCCGCTGCGAAATGAACCAAAGAGATCACCGACCGAGAAGCCCAGATAGTGCTCTGATTCCGCAAGCTCGACTTCCACTTGCTCGCGGGTATCGAGTTCGAAATCCGCCACGCGATTGATCACGCGCGGTGACCCATCCGGATTGACGGGCGCGTGAAACACGGCATTCATGATCAGCTCGTCGACCCCTTCGGCGACGAGGGCCGCGATTCGCCCGCGTACCCCCTGCTTCGTCAACGAATTCTGAATCGCTTCGATCGCGGCCGCCCGATGCGCCGAACGGGTAATGAAAATCCGTTTCAGTACCGTGGTTTTCGGGAAAAACCGCTCGATTCTCACCGGGTCTCGAGTAAGCGCGCACCGTACCAACGCCGGGCAGATCTTCACGACGGAATCGAGATCACGGCGGAACACCTGATGTCGAAAAGTCGGGTTTCGGTAGAGATGGGGATAGTGAACGAGTTCCCTTTCGGTCACCGCGAAGATCCGGTTCGTCGCCGCGTATTTGGGCAAAATATCGATCACAGGCTCGTATAAACCGGAGGAATCCGCATTCCAGAAAACGACAGCATCCGGGTGATCAATCAGCCAGTTCCGCACGTGATTTCGATCAGCGCATTGCTTGAATGAAAACCCAAGCTTCTCCGAAAGAGCTTCCCCCAATTCAAAGTCCTCTTTGCGGAGAGATATGACGAGCAATCTGCCGGATGACATGGTTTTGATGGTAGCTGCGGGCGATAGTCAGGTCAACTGCCGAGAACTCGCCGGCCGAGGCTAAGGGTTAATCGCGATACCCGTAGGGTTCGCCACGATCGCGCCGGCGGTCGCGCTCAGCATGGCCGATCCTGGCACACCGGGGGTGATCGCCTGCACATAGAAGGATTGCGAGGTCGTCGTCGTGCCAGCAGGAATTGTCAGCGCTGAAGAAAGGATAGTGGTACACGACGCATCCATGTAGATATTCGCGTTTCCCGAAATACCGACGGTAACCGCAAGATCGGCGGGAACCACCACGGGAGCATAACTGGAATCTTGTGCGGTGATTGAAAACGACGAACAGACAGTACTGGCGAACGACGTCGCGCCGTTAAATGAGAGATGGTCCACCGTGATCGGCGCATTCGTCGGAACGGTGAGCGAAGTCACCGGATAAGCCGAACTCCCGTTAAAAGTAGCTGAACCGTTTGCTGTCGCCTTGACATAATACGTCGTCGTGGAAGTCGCCATCGCGACCGGAATTGACAGATTGGCACTGCTCATCGAGGTATCAGTGCAGTCAGACGATAAATGAATCGAAGCTGAACCGGAAACATCGATATTCACTGTTGTAGCGACGTCAGTCGGAATCGGATTATTGAACGAATCAACGGAGGTCACCTGAATAGGCGAGCAGGCACTGAGCGGATTGGGAAGCCCGGTGAAGTTAATGTGATGAATTGCTGGAGGCGAGACAGTGACGGACACCTCCTTAATGTTTCCCAGCGAATCGGTCACGCGAACGACATCCGTCGTGTCAACAGTCGCTCCAGCCCTGTAATTCTGCCCGAACATAGAACCTGTGACGATCGACGCCCCGGAATTATTGACAGAAATCGAATATGTATACGGCCCGACTCCGCCATGCGCGGAGAGGTACCGATACGCCCCAGAAGGGACATCCAGGCCTCCACCCTCGATATACAGACTTAAAGCTTCAGGCGTAGTGAGCAGCTTGAGCTGCGCGCCCGCGAGCGCGACCGTGCTGTCGCAGGTGGAACTGGAACTCGCGACGTAATTCGATGCGACGTTCGCGATGATGTATTTGCGTCCGTCCGTTTTGGTTACGGCAAAATCCTCCGCCCGATAAGCGAACGAAGTGCCGTCCAGGTGATCCCAGCCCCCGGTCGAGCCAATCATCCAATCACCCGCAATCGGATTATAAAGAGCGGTCGTTACGAAAGCCCCCGTGGCCCCGGCACAAACCGCCGTTGAGCCACGCATCGTTGCCCCGCCGGCCATCTGAATCTGAAGATTCATGTACGGCGACTGAGCAATCTGATCGGTCACGTCCCATTGAAGCTGAATGATCGAGCGATATCCGTGCGAAGCCGAATCACCGTAGACTGAATGAATCACCGAGTTCGCGCTGCTTGGCGCTATCGAAATCCCGGTCCCGGTCTCCTCGCCTTCTTGAATCAGCGGAATTTCGGTTACCTCATTCATCCTGACCGGGCTCGGTTCAGCAAAATCGGGCGTATAATTCGCAAAATCCTTGAACGTCGGCGGCATCGGAGAAGTGACCGGAGTCGGCCACGGAATCGGCATCACCTGTTGCACTCCCTTATAGGCGACAACCGGCACCTCCAGACCATCACCGCAGCCTCTGAAGATCCGCTTCGGATTTGCCGGATCAAAGAAAGCCTCCATCGAGATCGTCACGTCCTCAAAAACGTCTACCGTGATTTCGGCAATCTGATAGGGATCTCCGAGCCCCTCAAAAGTGGCCTTATCCGTTCCCTTCGCGACCTCATCAAAAAGCGTTTCCAGCGACGGACAGCCCATATTGCTATTCATCGCAAAAAGCTGAATTCGGCGTGCCGAACCGGCTGGCACGCTCACCGAGACCTCACCGTATTCAACCGGCGCAAGCCCCCCCGCCCTGCCGATATAGTCGGTGGCCGTGGAACACTTCATTCTCGGATCAGGCAGGATATCGGCCGCCGTCACATTCAAACCAAAACACCTGAAATCAGCCGCACTCGTCGGCGCTGGCGGCGTCAACGCGAAAGCACCGATATTGTTCGGCGAGAATCGCCCTTCAGTAAAAGCGCCCACGCGCGCCGCTGCCGCGGTTTGCGGAAACTCCACCCGGATCACCCGCGAATCCGGCGTGCTCATCGAGCAGCCCGTCATGACCGAGCCTAACGCCAGAAATCCCGTCAAAAGCGCGAGCCACGCGAATGCTCTCATTGGCGCCACCTCACGAGAACCTTGATGTTCTTGTTCGTCGTCTGCGTCTGCTCATCTTTATGCGTGAAACTCGATTCCACGTTGAACGTCCCCGCGAATCCGACGTCACTTGGCAAAACCGTCGGCTGCGGCGCCGCCGCCATCATCGCGACAACCGCCGCCTGAGTCTCCGCTCCGATCGCCCCACCCATTCCTGCCGGATCGATCGTGATCGCTTTCTGAAACGTGTTATCCGCGACCCGCACTTCCCGCGTGATCGCCGCAAGCTGCTTCGTGTTCAGCGTCACCGCCTTCATCGGCGCCGCTTCGCCCTGCTTCGCAACGAGCTGCGTGCCCGCCGTCAGACTGACGACCTTCGGTTCTGTAACCGCGCTCGGCGCCCGTCCGTCCTTCGGCTTTTCCAAACCCTTTTTTACGTCGACCTGGCCCTGAAGAACCGTGATCTCCGTCTTTGCCGCCTCCGGTTGCAAGGCCTTCCCTCCGGGCGCCTCCGGCCGCCCGAGCGCGCCTTTTCCAAAACCCGCCGCAATCGCAGGAAGGACAGGAAGCGGCTTGCCCGGATTCATCACCACATGACGGATCTCGTTCATGTTGCGAACTTCCGACTTTACGACAAACTCCGTCCCGCGAACTCCCATCGTCGCCGCCGGAGTGCGAACGTTGAATCTCCCCTTACCGGTAATTTTCTGCGTGATCGCCGCCCGCATCGTGCCGTACATCATGCTCACGTCGGCCTGACGATCAGAGCCGCTATTGCCCGAAAAATGTTCCACTTTAAACAGAGCCGACGACCCGAGGTCGATGATGCTCTTGTCCTTCATCAAAATCTTGATCTTGCCGTTACTCGGCGTATTGACGACGTCACCCGCATAAACGCTGTCGCCGGCCTTCGCGGGCTTCAGCTCATGCCCGGCCTTTCGGCCATCGGGCCGCACGAAAACGCTTCCTTGAACGCTCACGACCTCACCCGCGGCCTCGCCGCCGAAGGCGCGAGCCGAGACGAAAATCAGCGCAATGATAAGCATGCCCAGAGGCACTCGACCGACGTACTGCATCTGATACAGGATAGCGTCCACACAAAAACCTGACAAGATATGTCAATCTTGACCCCTCTCCATCAACCCTCTTTAAGAGCAAAAGTGAAATGAAATCCATGACGAGGGGTTTTGACTGTATGAGTCATTTCTTTTTCGAAGGTAAGCTTAATCTTAATGATTCGAAAAAATCGTCGTCGTTCTTCGCGCGTTTTAGCCTACCTCCAGGTGCCATGGGCGCTTTCTTTTCTGCTCCTCACCTTTACGACAGTCTCTCGAACCACTCACGCGGTCGAATCGCATCCCGGCATCAGCAGCGAATCCATGTACTCTGAAGCCGTTCTGGCCTTTAACAAAAAACAGTCCAACGAAGCTCTTCGCATCCTGGACGAGCTCCTGAAAACCTCGCCCAACCACGTCGAGGCACTCGAACTGAAGGCGCTCACTTTGAAAAGCCAGGGCGACGACAAAAATTCCCTCGATGTTTACAACCGGCTGATCCGCCTGAAACCGGACAAAGAACGTGGTCCGTACCATTTCGAACTCGGAATCATTCTCAATCGCCAAAAGAAGAGCGACATCGCCCGCGTTCAGTTCGAAAAAGCGCTCGCCCTCGGCTTCAATGAAACCGTAAGCCATCTTTTTCTCGGAATGATCGGCTTCAGCAACGGTGACCTGAATTCTTCGCGCGTTCATTTCCAGGCCGTCGAGTCCCAGGGAAACGCCGAAATGCAAACCGTTGCCCATTATTATCTCGGCATGATTCATTTTAAAGAAGGCAACGGTTCATCCGGCACACACGAAATGAACCTGGCACGGACCGCCGCGAAAGATGCTCCTGACAGCAAAATGGCTTCAGACATCAAGGTCGCCGCTGAAAAAGTCCTGTCGCCCTTCAGAAACTCCCAATGGTTCGCGAGCGTCACCGCGATCGGGCAATACGATTCCAATATCGCCCTGATCCCGTCGGGACTCGCTTCAGCTCAAGCCTCCAATAGAGGAACACCGAACACTCTCCTCAACGCGGGATTCGGCCGAATGAGTCCTCCGGTCGATGACGTTCAATGGGTAGCGAGTTACCGATTTTCTGGAAACAAGACCCTGAGCGCGGAAACGAAAGCTTACGATTTCGCAAGCAACACGCCTTCTCTGTTCTTGAACCTGTCACCCCTCTCACCCGTAACCGGAGGGATCAAGCTGGAAGGCAATCTCACCTTCAATAATCAGCCGACCTCGTCCACCACTAACGCCAATGCTGGCACCGCGAGTTACCGGTTCACGAAATATTCAACCGCGTACGAGGCGGGCACCTATCTGCGATTCGAACCGGCCACGAGATTTCTCGTTCAACTCGATCTCGGCATGCGAAAGCAGACAAACTATGCTGATCCCGGCCTGACCGGAACATCTCTCCTTGCAAAAGCGAATATCCGTGGAGCATCGTCGAGCAAACTTCTCAATCCCGCTTTGACCGTGAGCTACGAAAGCAATCGCGCGAGCAATCCCGATTCCAAATACAACTCGACGGGAATCGGCGCTTCAAATGGTTTTCGTCTGAGTTCGAGCGACACGGTGACCGCGTCCCTGGACTACCTCGCCAGTACTTATCCAGCGCATGCCCTCCTTCGCGCGGACAAAAACATCTCCGGCCGTGTGAGCCTGATCCACGTTTTCACCCCAAAATGGTCGTTTCTCGCGGATGTGAGCTACACAACAAACACATCCACCATTGCCAATTCCTTCTCGTACAGCCGCATGAGCAGCGGCGCCGGAATCGGCTGGTCTTTGTAGTTCAGGCTCTAGCTGCTCCGAATCTCACGGGAAATTTTATTGGATCAACTAGGTCAGACTTATAGTTGATTATATTTATCGAGTATAAGTCCTTGCTTTCAAAAACATTTTTTAAAGTCGGCAAAAATTGCTCCGATAGGTCCTGTGAGAGTTCGGCAGGGATTGCCGGGTCTCACAAGTAGTCAGTAAAACTTTCACGGAGGAGGTCACGACGACAAA
>Ga0208245_1000084_pt1 | contig 102067 bp, 104 predicted proteins | sample RifOxyC1_FD_184035 | JGI IMG/M metagenome (GOLD analysis project Ga0208245, IMG submission 184035) | Soil microbial communities from Rifle, Colorado - Rifle Oxygen_injection C1 (SPAdes) | ecosystem: Environmental > Terrestrial > Deep subsurface > Rock core/Sediment | place: Rifle, Colorado... | reverse complement strand
TTCGGTTCGTGCTGTTTTTGTTTGGTGGGGTCTGTGTGGTGGTAGTTGGCCTCATCCTTTGTGTGATCTTGGCGTGGTGCAGAAAGGAGGACTGAGATGAAGAAGATGTCGATCTGTCTCGCAGCAATCGCAGCGATATTAGTTCTTGCACTCGCCGCATTGCTTGCTTAAATCGGGCTGAATAAGCTCACAAACAACCCTAACGAAAGGATGTGAAAGGGAATGAAGATTCCTAACATCTGCGTTAGGGTTTTCATTTTTCATTTTTGTATAAAATAACCCATTGACATATGAGGCTTTTTTTGTTAATATTTTATTAAATTTGCAAGGTGACGCACGGTGCGTTGCCTATAAAAGCTGAAGAGTTCGGAGTAAAAAACTTATGAAAACAGGAGATGGGTTGAGTGGAATGTATTCGTTCCTAAAGCAGTTCCCTTGTTGGCTTACGATAATGATGCTCATGCTTCTCATGGCATCGTTGCTCGTTGGCAGAGGGATTCTCGATGGATTACCTTACAACATAGCTTCCTCGTCCTTTCTGGGCGAGAACGTGTTGTTTATCACTGTTGTTCTCATTGCTATAACAGTGTTGCAACGGCCAGGTAAGTTTGGTGTCCCTCACTGGTTTTGCAGTTCGAGGGTTCAAGTCCTGATTTATCTGGTATGTTTGGGGCTATGCTTTTTAGTCTCCACGCACACCATTGATTTACGGTCTGGACGTTGGATGGATGTCTATCATGATCTTGCCATCGCTCCGCTGGTTGTGTTTCTTCTGATTATCTTGTTGCCGGTCATCTACAAAAACGGCACAGGAACGGAGAATAAAGTGACACTGTGTCTTTTGTTGCTGTGGGGTAGTTTGTTCGGCCTCGACATGGCGACAGGGATGCTCGCACAGTGCCGGTGGTTGCAAGAACACTTTGGCATGATGCTCAAGTAAGGAAGGAGGACTGAAATGAACAGATGGAGAGGATATGGTTCTAACGTCGTTGGTGCATTTATTTGTAATTTTGCACCTCTCGTTGTGATGACTGTCGCAGCGATTATCGGGATTGTTATTTTGGTGTATAAGGCGTTACACTGACTTAAACAATCTTAAACATCGAGCTGAATAAGCTCATAAACCTTAACCAAACCCTGGATAGCAGGTATGAAATCCCTTGCTGTTTAGGGTTTTTTCATTTCTAATGCGCCACAGTAAAAGCAATAATTTTTCTGGCGCCATATTGTTTTAAAATTTTCTTTGCTTCACTCAACGTAGCGCCGGTGGTGGTGATGTCATCTATTAAAATTATATTTTTTCTTTGCAACAATTCTGGATTTTTTACAGCAAATGACCCAATAATATTTTTCAAGCGCTCCGCTCGGTTATGTATGCGCGCTTGATGCTCTGTTTCTTTTGGTTTAATTAAAATATCATTCCTGAGAGTAAATATCTCACCCGAAGGCGGGGAGAGGTGATTTGTTTTAGATAAATGAATCAGCTCTTTACAAATCAATTCTGCTTGATTGTATCCTCTTTCTCTATATCTTTTGGCTGAAAGGGGGATGGGGATCAAAATAGCATCGTTAAAATTTTCCATAATGGATAATTCAGACAATTCTTCTAGAATTTTGTAATAAATAATTTCTGCAAAAATTTTGGCTAATCTTTTTTTGCCGTTATATTTTAAGAGCCAAAGAGCTTTTTTAATTGGCGGATGACGATAATCATATATAGGGAAAATCCACTTTGCTGTTTCGCGTTCAGCCGAGGGGGTTTCCGAAAGACATACGATACATAAATCTTCTCCAGCTTTTCCGCACGAAAGGCAATTCACAGGGAAAATTATATTCAATATAGTGTTTAAAAATGGCATTGTGTGATATAATATTAGCACAAATGAATAATCCACTTAAAGACATATTTTCAAGTATCAGTAATTTTATGAGTAGTGAAGAATCCATTGCTCTCGGTATTGATATTGGTTCTTCTTCTATTAAAGTAGTGGAGATTAAAAAGAAAGGAGGTAGGGCGATATTAGAAACGTATGGTTCTATTGCGCTTGGTCCTTATGATTCTCAAGATGCTGGAAAAGTCACCAATCTTCCCATTGATAAAGTTTCTTCAGCTTTAAAAGAAGTTTTAAAACAATCTGGAGTGACGACTTCTTCCGGAGCATTTTCTATTCCTGTGCAATCAAGTTTGATTTTTATCATTGATCTTCCAACAAAAGTTTCAGACAGTGAAATGCAGGCAGTAGTTTCCACTGAAGCTCGTAGATTTATTCCAGTGCCCATCACCGAAGTTTCTCTGGATTATTTTGTCTTACCTCAAAAAGAAGCTTCTTTTGAAGAAATGAATAAAGTTCCCAGTGTCTCCGATGTTCCTAAAAGTAATGGAGAGAAGACTGGGGTGCTTGTCGTCGCCACTCAAAATGATGCTATTTCCAAATATCGTTCTCTCATTTCCGAATGCTCTCTTTCCGCTTCTTTTTTTGAGATTGAAATATTTTCTTCTGTTCGTTCAAATTTTGAACACGAGCTTTCTCCGGTTTTGTTAATTGATTTTGGCGCATCTCGCACCAAGCTCTCCATCGTTGAGTTTGGTATGGTCAAAAGTTATCACACCATAGATAGAGGAGGAGCGGATATAACTCAGTCCATCTCTCAATCTTTGAGTATTCCTTTTTCTCAAGCGGAAAAGATGAAGAAAGATTTTGGTCTTTTTGGAAATCCATCCGAAAAAAGTTTGGCAGATATTATAAAGCTTCACATTGATTATATTTTTGCCGAGACGAGTAATGTGTTATTAGGTTATGAAAAAAAATACAACAGAACTATAAGCAAAGTGATATTTACCGGTGGTGGAGCTCTCTTGAAAGGACTTCCAGAAGTAGCAGTAAGCAATTTCCGAGCAGAGATAGAAATCGGTCATCCATTTTCTAAGGTTCAGACTCCTGAATTCTTAAGTAAAGTTCTTGAAACAATGGGTCCTGAATTCGCAGTTGCGCTCGGGCTTGCTTTGCGAAAATTACAGTAAAACGCTATAAAAGGGCAAAGTCCGACGCTTTTAGGTCGGACTCCGACTTTTCTAACGTCGGAGTTATACACAATATACTTTTGTTATCTATTGTTTTGTAATATAATAGTAGATAGGATGGACCAAAATTTTCAAACATCGTTTATTCCCAAGAAGCCAATAATAGAAGAACGAACCGTTCCGGCGCGGTCTGTTAACTTTTTTACTATTATTTCTATTTTTCTTTTGTTTACCGTATTGATTGTGACCGGTGGACTTTATTTCTATAAAGGAATTCTTGCGACAGATATTACAAAGAAGGAAAATGATTTAAATTTAGCCAAGAATCGTTTTGAACCTTCTAAAATAACAGAACTTCAATTGCTAGATAAACGTTTGCGTTCTTCAACAGAAATTTTATCTCGTCACATAGCTATATCACCTATCTTTCGTGTTCTTTCTGATATTACAATGAAGACAGTTCGTTATACAAAATTTAGTTATAACATTGGAACTGAAAAAGATACAAAAGTAACTGTTAAAATGAGTGGGCAAGCTGTAGGCTATCGTTCGGTCGCTCTTCAATCCGATCTTTTTGTTACAAAAGAAGAGGGTAAAAATTTTATAGATCCTGTTTTTTCAAACCTTTCACTTGATGATAAAGGTAATGTACTTTTTGATTTAGAATTTTTAGTTGATCCGTCTTTTGTTGATTACAAACAAATGATTTTAACTCAAAGTTAATTTTTTATGATGCGATTCATTATGCCAATCATTTTAATAGGAATCAGTGTCACTGTTTTTATAATGTTTTCTAATCCTTTCTATAAAGACATTACACAACTACGTACGCAGGTGGCATCTTATGACCAAGCTCTTTCTAATTCTAAAGCTCTCGAAGAGGAGCGAGATAAATTGACTACAAAAGATAATGCTATTGATCCAGAAAATAAGAGAAAATTAGAAAAACTTTTGCCAGAAAATATTGATAACATCCGTTTGATTCTTGAAATAGGGGAGATAGCTGCTCCTTATGGCATGGTTTTGAAAGATGTGAAATACAATACAGCAATTGATACAAAAAGCGACGCTGCAAAGACTGCAGTCGTATTGGGTGGTGGTATAAGCCAAGTTTCAAATAAAGATTACGGAGTTTGGGATTTAGGATTTTCCACAGTAGGCACTTACAATAATTTTCTAAATTTTACTAGAGATTTAGAGAAGAATCTTAGAATTGTGGACATATCTTCAGTTGAATTTTCATCTATTAACACAGCCAGCGGTTCTTCTTCTATTACTCCGTCTTATAAATATGACTTCAAGATTAAAACTTATTGGTTGAAAAATTAAAATTTAATAAAAAGATATAAAAATGCCAACTATAAAAAACATAATAATATTTCTAACAATCGGAGTAGTTTTTGTCTTGATTTATATTTTTTTCTTAAAACCAGCTCCATCTGTCGCTCCATTAGTTTCTTCTGCTCCTTCCACTGTGGCATCAAATACGGAAACAACAGTAGAAGATAATCAATTGGTTGCTAAAGATTTTTTGACTCTTCTTTTGAGCGTAAAGAGTATAAAATTAAATGACACTATTTTTTCTGATCCTGCTTTTGGTAGTTTACATGATTCGAGTATAACACTAACACCAGATGGGACAGAGGGAAGGGTAAATCCATTTGCTCCACTTGGAACTGACGTGGGAACATCGGCTAATTCTCTTTAATTATGAGTCCCGTTAAAAGTCGCGGTCGCAATTTAATAACAATAATCAAGCTTAATCGCGGTTTCTTGACCGCGACCTGCTTTTAACGGGATGAGCCTTTTAGAAGAGTTAACAAAAGAAGGGTTAATTGAAAAGAGCCAAATAGGTGATATTAAAAACCGTGCAAAAGAGAAATTCGGCGGAGATATCGATCAGGCTCTAATCGAGGCTGGAATAAAAGAAGAAAAAATCCTTGAAGTAAAAGGTAAATTTTTACAAATTCCAATAAAAAAAGTAAATAGAGAAGAGATTTCTTTTGATGCCTTAAAATATATTTCTGAAGATTCGGCTACTCATTACCATTTTGTTCCTTTGGCGCTCTCCGAAGGGGTGCTCGAGGTTGGTGTAATAAACGCAGAAGATATCCAGACGATGGATGCATTGCAATTTATTTCTGCAAAGCTCGGCATTCCTTTTAAAATATATTTGATTTCAAAAAGCGATTATGAGGTTGTGATGGAGTCTTATAAAGGTATCGGTAATCAAGTAAAAGAAGCGTTGGAAGAAATAAATCAAGATGAAAAAGAAAGCTTAAATGAAGAAAATTTAAGTAAAGAAATAACGAATACCAAAGTAGGAGAAGAAGCAAAAATAGTAGAAGATGCGCCAGTTATAAAAATAGTTGCAGTCATCCTTCGTAATGCTATAGAAGGGGAAGCTTCAGATATTCATATTGAATTCACAGGAGAAAAAGTAAAAGTGCGTTTTCGTGTGGATGGATTTTTACATACCAGTATTGTTTTACCACCAAATGTTTATAGTGGAATAGTGGCGCGTATAAAGATTTTGGCTAAATTACGTCTTGATGAAAAGAGAAAACCCCAAGATGGAAGTTTTAGTGCAAATATAGATGGACGAAAAGTTGATTTTCGTGTTTCCACAATGCCTGCTTATTATGGAGAAAAAGTTGTGATGCGTATTTTGGATGCAGAGAAAGGAGTTAAATCAATAGAGCAATTAGGTTTATCAGATACAAATCTAAACATGGTTCGGGATGCGATAAAGCGCCCTTATGGACTTATTTTAATTACCGGCCCCACAGGTTCTGGAAAGTCTACCACATTGTATTCAATGATGAATGAGCTTGATAAAGAAAAAAGCAACATTGTCTCGCTCGAAGATCCGGTAGAATATCACATGCCTGACATTAACCAATCACAAATGATGCCAGAAATCGGATATACTTTCGCTTCTGGGCTTCGTTCTATTTTACGTCAAGATCCAGACATCATAATGGTTGGAGAGATACGCGATAAAGAAACAGCCCAGCTCGCTATTCAAGCGGCTTTGACTGGTCACCTCGTTATTTCTACACTTCACACAAATAGCGCTATTGGAGCGGTTCCTCGTTTGGTTGACATGGGGGTTGATCCGTATTTGATTGCGCCGACTTTGATTTTGTCTATTGCTCAGCGTTTAGCCAGGACGACTTGTGCATCTTCGAGAAAACTTGTACCTATGGATGAGAGTATTAGAATGCAAATTAATGAGCAGATGAAAGACTTGCCGGATGAATTTAGAAAAGCTATTGGCAAAGATGAAAAAATGTATGAAACAGTTCCTTCAAATGAGTGTCCTTCTGGCACGAGGGGTCGTGTGGCTGTCTTTGAAATGTTTAAAATAGATAAAGAAATGCAGAATATTATCTTAAAGAGTCCAACTAATGGAGAGATTTATAAAGTAGCCAGAAAACATGGTATGCTTATGATGAAAGAGGATGCTATGCTCAAATCCATAGCAGGCGTTATTCCTTTCTCAGAAGTGTATAATTTTAGCACTGAAAATGATTAAGGTCGTTTTAATAAAAAGTCGTTTTGTGGTATAATTAAAAGTAATCTTTATAAAAATATATGGAAAAACAAAAAACAAAAATTTTAATAGTAGACGATGATAGCTTTCTTTTAGACATGTATGCGCTCAAATTTAGTCAAAATAATTTTGAGGTTCACACTGCGACTTCTGGTGTGTTGGCTATAGAAAAATTAAAGGGCGGACTTCAACCGTCAGTTATATTATTAGACATAATTATGCCGGAAATGGATGGTTTTGAAATGTTGAAAAAGATTAATACTGATAAATTATCTCCAGATTCTATAAAAATAATTTTGTCCAACAAGAGTCAGCAAGAAGACATCGATCGAGGTAATAGTTTGGGGGTGGCAGGTTATATTATAAAAGCGAATTCTACTCCAGTAGAAGTGATCAATCAGGTGACGAGTATTTTAGAGAAGAATGTTAAAAATAAGTCATAAGGTTCATAAAGTAGAAAGTTCGTAAAGTAAAATTAAAACTTTATAACTTTAAAAACTTTTAACTAAAGCCATGGATTATAAGAAAAAACTTGAAGAGCTAATTTTGAATGTTATTCATGAAAATGGATCAGATTTACATCTGGGTACTGGACGTGTGCCAGTCATTCGTGTGGCTGGAGAATTGATATCTCTTGCAAAACAGCCAGTTTTCACCGAGAAAGATACGATCGGAATCTTGGGAGAAGTATTGGAAAAAGCCAAGATTGAAAAATTTATGGAAAATCAAGAAGCGGATTTTTCTTATGATTTTCGTGGAGAGGCAAGGTTACGCGGAAATGCTTTTTTCCAAAAAGGTTTGATTTGTATAGTTTTTCGATTGGTTCCAAAAGTAAAGACTATAGAAGAATTGCATTTACCTCCTATTATCGCTGATTTAGCTTTAAAGAAACAAGGATTTTTCTTAGTCGTTGGTCCTGTTGGACAAGGTAAATCAACTACTCTTTCCGCAATGGTGGATATAATTAACAATAAACAAGCACGCAACATTGTAACAATTGAAGATCCTATTGAGCATGTTTATATTCCAAATAAATCCATCATTAATCAACGAGAAGTTGGTATTGATACAAAAGATTTCCATGTAGCACTCAAATCAGTTTTCCGCGAAGACGTAAATGTGATAATGATCGGGGAAATGCGTACGCCGGAAACTATTGCGACAGCTGTGACAGCCGCTGAGACAGGGCACCTCGTTCTTTCTACTTTACATACAAATAACGCTTCTCAGACAGTAGATAGAATAATCGATTCTTTCCCTGGAGATCAACAAGACCAGATTCGCACTCAATTAGCTGCATCCCTACTCGGTATTTTTTCTCAGAGATTAATTCCTAGGATTACTGGTGGACTTATTCCTGCTTATGAACTTTTATTAAATAATAGCGCAGTATCAAATTTGATTCGTGAAAAACGCACCCATGAAATAGACGTGGTCATAGAGACAGGTATGGAGTCCGGAATGATAGATCTCAACCATTCACTTATGGAGCTCGTCCGTGCAGGAGAGATTTCTATAGAAAACGCTTATCAGTATTCTCTAAATCCAAAAGGTCTAGAAAGAATGATTTAACACTTTATAAACTTTAAGAACTTTATAACTTTTCAAACTAAACTATGTTATTCAATTATAAAGCAATAGATAATGCCGGTATAAGCAAAGAAGGGGAAATCGACGCACCCAGTCGAGATGTTGCAATCAGCGGACTTCAGAGGAGGGGCTTGGTGGTTATTTCCATAAAAGATGAAAAAGAAAGCAAGTCTCTTTTTTCTATTTCTTTTTTTGAAAGAGTTTCAAATAAAGATGTGGTGATTCTTTCCCGTCAGATTGCGACTCTATTTGAAGCGCAAGTTTCAGCACTGAAATCTTTTACAATGTTGTCAGCAAATACAGAAAATAAACTTCTCGGTAAAAAGTTGAATGTTATTAGCGATGATTTACAAGCTGGTATTTCCATTTCTGGCGCGTTGGAAAAACATCCGGATGTATTTTCTAATTTTTATATAAATATGGTGAAAGTCGGTGAAGAAACAGGAAAGCTCAATCAGACGTTTTTACATTTGGCTGAATATCTGGATCGTCAGTATTCCATCACTTCCAAAACCAGAAATGCGCTTATTTATCCGGTCTTTGTTGTTATTACTTTTTTTGTAGTTATGATTCTTATGTTTGTAATCGTGATTCCAAAGCTTTCCGCTATTATTTTGGATTCTGGCCAAGAAATACCATTTTATACAAAGATTGTTATTGCTATTTCAAATCTTTTTGTAAATTACGGTTTCTTCGTTCTAATATTTTTTGTGCTTTTAGGAATCTGGGTTTGGAGGCTTTCTTCTACTGAAAAAGGAAAACAATATCTTGATTTATTAAAACTTTCTACGCCAGCTGTTGGTAATTTATATAAGAAACTTTATCTTTCCAGAATTACAGACAATTTAAACACAATGCTTTCCTCTGGTGTTCCTATCGTTCGAGCGATAGACATCACTTCTGAAGTCGTGGGTAGCCTCGTATACAAAGAGCTCTTGGTGGAAGTAGCCGATGGGGTAAAATCCGGTCTTTCACTTTCTGTCGCTTTTTCTAAGCATCATCAAGAAATACCCAGCATCTTAGTGCAAATGGTTCAAGTGGGTGAAGAGACGGGTTCTCTGGGTTCTATTTTAAAGACTTTGACCGATTTCTATAAAAGAGAAGTAGATGATGCTATAGACACATTGGTGGGCTTGATAGAGCCAGTGATGATTGTGGTACTCGGTTTGGGTGTAGGAGTTCTTTTGGTTTCTGTCTTGATGCCGATTTACAATCTTGCGGGGGGAATAAGTTAAAAGAAGGGTGTGGATAACTCTATTGCGTAAACACTAGTGTAAATATGTTATAATTGATGTATTAAAAATAAGTCGATATTATAAATTATTAATTAATTTCAGCCCTTGGCTGATTCCGCCTTGGGCGGGAAAAATTATTATGAAAATGAAGAAAGGTTTTACGTTAATCGAATTGTTGGTTGTTGTTGCTATCATCGGTATTTTGGCGTCTGTTGTTTTGGCTTCTCTTAACACTGCACGATCAAAGGGTGCTGATGCAGCTGTAAAAGCAAACTTAGCAAATATTCGTGCTCAAGCTGAAATTGTTTATGATTCTGCTACTCCTAATTCGTATGCAACAGTTTGTGCTAATGCAAATGTTATCGCTGCAGTTGCAGCAGCAGCAAGTGCAGCTGGTGCTACCGTTGGTGATGTTGACGCAGTGGCAGATGCAACTCATGCGGTATGTCAGGATGGTACATCTTGGGCTGTTCAATCTCCTATGAAGGGCGGAGGTACTTGGTGTGTAGATGGTACAGGTGTTTCAGCAGCAAAAACATCTTTCATGGCCGCAGGTGCAATGGCTTGTCCAGCTTCATAATCTATTTTTAATTATAGATTCTCAAAAAACCATACCCGCGGGTATGGTTTTTTGTTTATGGTGTATATGATACAATAGAAACTATGAAAAATAAGAAAGGTTTTTCACTAATCGAGCTTTTGATTGTTGTTGCCATTATCGGTGTACTTTCTTCTGTGGTATTAGCTTCGGTAAATGATGCTCGAACAAAAGCCATGGATGCTGTTGTAAAAGGTAGTTTGAAATCCATCCAATCCCAAGCTCAGATGTATTATGAAGACCACTCAAGTATTTATGCTGGATTATGTAGTGACCCAGCTGTTTTAGCTATCTTTAATAAAGCAATAGCAAATGCTGGTGTTGGTGTCGGTTATCCAGTCTGGGGTGGACCACATCCTGGTATTTGTAATGATACTTTTCAATTTGGCTATAAAGGATATGTAGTTTATGTTTCATTAAAATCCCTTCCTCAATCTTATCCGAGTTCTTACTGGTGTGTCGACTCCACTGGATATGTTGGTATAATGACAAATACAAGTGGAGGAGGGCCTGAATCTCTTTCTGGTCCAGAGCTTCCAAATAATTGTAAACAACCAAATTTGTAGTCTAAATTATTATTAAAAAATAAGTCGATATTATAAATAAAATAAAAATTATTATGAAAATAAAGAAAGGTCCTACCCGCAATGCTTACGGCATAGCTGTTGCAGGCGGGTTTACATTGATCGAGTTATTGGTCGTTGTTGCTATTATTGGTATTTTGGCGTCAGTCGTTTTGGTTTCTTTGAGTGCTGCTAAAAATAAAGGTGCAGATGCGGCAGTAAAAGCAAACTTGCATACCGTTATAAATCAAGCTGAGCTTTTTGCTAGTGATCATGGTGATAAATATTGGCCAACTGGTGGTGCTCTCGTTAATGGTGCTTGTCCTATTACTTATGTTGAATCTGGCACAAATATGTTTGAAAGTAATAAGCAAATGTTTGATGCTCTTAAGGAGGCAATCAAGCAAGGTAGCGGAGATTATTGTTTTAATTCTTCTTCTGCTTGGGCAGTGGCTGTCGGTTTGAAGGCTGATACCAGTCACTCTTGGTGTGTTGATAACTCAGGAGTTGCAAAAGAGGTGGCTCATACTCCTAGTACTGCGATTAGCGGTGCTGGCGTTTGTATAGACTAAAAACAAGGCTTCTTTGTGGTATAATTGTGGAATATATGATTTTTGATTACATTTTAATTCTTGCAATTATTTTCTTCCTATTTGGCACCATCATTGGAAGCTTTTTGAATGTGGTGATTTATCGGATGAATACATCGAGGTCCTTGGGTGGTAGGAGCGCTTGCATGTCTTGTCAAAACAAGCTCACTTGGTACGAGCTCATACCACTCTTTAGTTTTTTAGGTTTAGGTGGCAGATGTCGAAATTGCAAGATCAAGATCTCATTTCAATATCCATTGGTGGAGTTTTTCACTGGTTTGATTTTTGCTTTTTTATTTTTAAAATTAAAAGACATTTATTCTCTGTTTGATTATGCATTTATAATTGCTTTCATATATTATGCTGTAATATTTTCTATTCTTGTGGTCATCACAGTCTATGACCTAAAGCATAAAATTATTCCGGACATACTATCTTTTGTTTTTGGCGCACTGGCATTTATCGGTATATTTTTCTTTTCCGCCATAGGCGGATCCGCCTTTGGCGGACATAATATTTTTTACCCGCATATGCCGTCAATCTTGGAATTTTTGTCTGGTTTATTAATAGCATTACCTTTTGCTTTCTTTTGGCTTGTTTCTTCTGGCCGTTGGATGGGGCTGGGAGATGCGAAATTAGCTCTCGGAATCGGTTGGCTTCTTGGCCTTTCCGGTGCTTTATCGGGTTTAGTTATTGCTTTTTATCTCGGAGCTATTATTGGTTTATTCCTCATTATTTTTTCAAAGAGTTTTGGTTGGAGTTATAAAATGAAAAGTGAGATTCCTTTTGCTCCATTTTTAGTATTAGGAACGATTTTGGTGTTTCTTTTTGAACTTAACTTTTTTTAGGGATGATCCCGTTAGAGGTAATATGGTTTGTAGGCGTAAATAATAATATAATATAAATTAATGATAAATTTCTTACTTAAAATAAAATTATTACGGAAATGTAAAACATTTCCTACCTCTAACGGGATGACTTATGTAGAGCTAATTGTCGTTTTGTCTATTTTTGCTGTAATGTCTTCCATTGTGATGTTTAATTACAGTGGATTTCAAGCAAAAATAGATATTAAAAATCTAGCTAGTGATATTGCCCTAAAAGTCGTGCAGGCCCAGAAATCATCTTTGTCAGGGTTTTTACCACCAGCTACAGAACAATATTCAAGAAGCAACGTTGATACATGGAAACCATCATATGGGGTTTATTTTGATATTACTTCTGATAGTAACAAAAGAAGCTTTGTTTACTTTGTTGATTTAGATTATACTACTCCACCTCAAAATGGATTTTTTGATGGTTCAGGGTCTGGTTGCACATTTGAATGCATAGAACAAATTACCATGACGAGAGGGGATTATATTTCTAGTTTAGAAGTTTTTTATCAAGATAATTTTGTTCCTGAAGGTTTGAATGACTTAACAATATCTTTTTCAAGACCAAATTCTGGTGCAGTCATAAAATCAAGTACAGTTTTTTCAGGTATTATTTCTTACGTTCAAATTACAATTTCTACCCCAAACTCTACCACCGCAAAGATAAAACTTTATCCATCAGGCAGGATACAAGTAAACTAGGTTAGTCATAAAGTAAAAAGTTATAAAGTTCATAAAGTAAAAATGCATAAAAGAAATAACAAAAAAAATACCGGGTTTACAATAATAGAAACAATGATTTCTGTTTCTATTTTCATAATTATTATTATGGCTGGTATGGGCGCTCTTTTAAATGCTAATGCGCTTCATCAAAAATCACAAAGCATGCGTTCCATTTTAGACAGTATGAGTTTTACAATGGAAGATATGTCTAGAAATTTAAGAACAGGGTATCACTATAGATGTTATGATGGTATTTTCCCTTGGAATCAAGATTATGCCCAGACACCTGCTTTAAATACTCCTCAAAGTTGTGCTAATGGTTGGGTTCTTGTATTTGAAGAAGCTAATGGAGAAACTCCTCTTACTCCAGCTCCAAATACAGATTCAAATGCAACCGATCAATGGGCATATCTTATAGGTAGTTATAATGGTAAGGATGGAATCTTTAAATCAACTAAAGGTGGTGGCACATCTGAAGTTCCAGATTGGATTAAATTAACTCCAGACGAAGTTACTATTGACGTAGTTGCTTCCGGTTTTACAGTACTCGGAGCAGAAGCACCCTCTACAGGTGATTTACAACAACCTTTTGTAGTTATTAGATTGGTTGGAAATATAGTTTATAAAGATACTAATACACCTTTTTCTTTACAAACATCAGTCTCGCAAAGAGGAATTGACAGATAAAATGAAAAATTATTTTTTACAAAAGAATAGAGCCTGCCCGCAATGCATAAAGCATAGCTTTTGCAGGCGGGGGTTTACTTTAGTCGAGACGCTTGTCGCTTTGGCTATTTTTACCACTTCTTTACTCGGTATAATGTCTATTTTATCAAGTAGTATTTCCAGCACTTATTATGCTAGACAAAAAATAGTAGCTTCTTATTTAGCTCAAGAAGGCATTGAGTATATTAGAAACATGCGTGACACTTATGTTCTCTACAGTGCTACTGGACAAGATGGCTGGAATGCATTTAATACCAAACTTACTCCGTGTGACGTAAGTGGTAATGGATGTTTCTTTAATGCTGACAATCTTTCTTCTTTATCTAATCCCATTACAAATATGCCAATGACTAATCTTCCACTTACTCTTTGTTCTACTACTGCTTGTTCTGATGGTAATTTATTTTATGATTCAACAACAGGAAAGTATGGTTTTTTCGGTGAACCTACTGTTTATACAAGAAAGATTATTGTAAGTATTATTAGTTCAGACGAAACTAGGGTTTCTTCGACTGTTTCTTGGACACAAGGTTCCGGAAATTACAGTATTGTTTTTACAGAAGATTTATTTAATTGGGTAGAATAATCAAGATAGTTATAAAGTAAAAAGTTATAAAGTTTATAAAGTAAAAAATGAAACATAAAGATTTACAAAAGAATAATAGAGGGTTTGTAATACTTTTTGCCGTTACAATTTCAAGTATTATTTTAGCGATAGCTTTGGGTGTTTCAAATGTAGCATTAAAAGAAATAATGTTCGGCACTTCGGCTAAAGACACAAATGAAGCTTTCTTTGCGGCAGATACAGGTGCAGAATTTGTGCTTTTAAAAGATAAATCTCTTTTTTATACACAACCTGACCCAGGTAATGAATCTTCTTGGTCTGAAATTATTCCTGAAATAAATGGTATAGTTGGCGGTAGTTGTGCTAAAGTGACTATAAGAAAATATTACATTGCTGAGGATATGGTAACTACGGTTATATCTAAAGGATATAATGTCGGAGATGATTTATGTACATCTACCAGTTTGAATCGTATTGAACGTGAGATAAAAATATCTTACTAAATCGCTTGTCGTAGATTATGGATAAAATAGAAGCCCAAAAAAGAATAATAAAATTGCGAAGTGAAATCGCGCGTTTACGAGATGCATATCATGTTAAAAATGCACCGAATGTTACGGATGATGTTTATGATTCATTGACTCGTGAGCTAAAAACACTTTTGCAAAAATATCCAGAATTTAATGATTTAAATGCGCCTGAAAACAGGGTTGCCGGAAAACCGCTTGATAAATTTATTAAAGTAAAACACAAAGTTCGGATGCTTTCTTTAAATGATGTTTTTTCAGAGGAAGAGCTTTATGATTGGGAAAAAAGAATTAAAAAACTTTTACCTCCCGGAAAAACACTCGGTGTTAAGGGCTCCCAAACACCGGGTGTTGGGGAGGGGATGAATTATTTTTGTGAGGTAAAATTTGATGGTTTGGCTGTGTCTTTAATTTATGAAAATAGTAAATTCATTCGTGGTGCTACGAGGGGTGATGGTTTTATTGGAGAAGATATTACAGAAAATTTAAAAACAATAAATTCTATTCCTTTAATACTAAACAAGCCATTTCCGGCATATTTAGAAGTTCGTGGTGAAGCATTGATGAGTAAAAAGACATTAATAAAGTTAAATCTTGAAAATGAAAAGGAGGGCAAGCAGTTATTTGCTAACACCAGAAATGCTGCAGCTGGGAGTCTGCGTCAGCTTGACCCAAATCTTGCCAAAGAAAGGCATTTGGATTTTGTCGCTTATGATTTGATTAGCGAAGGTTTGGTAAAGAATTCTCCCGCCTTCGCCCTCGGAGACATAGGACAGGGAACCCACGGATCCTTGAATTCTTTACCAAACCTTCGTTTACACTCTGAAAAGCACGATATGTTGCGACATTTAGGATTTAAAGTTGAAAAATTAGAAGAGAAATGTAAAAACTTAGAAGAAGTTATTGTTTTTATAAAAAAGTTTGAAAAAATACGTCCTGATTTTCCTTTTGGCACGGACGGTATTGTGATATCAGTAGATGATTTGAAATTACAGGAAATTTTAGGAGTTGTCGGCAAAGCTCCACGATATATGGCAGCTTTTAAGTATCCGGCGGAAAGAGCGACGACTGTGGTAAAAGATATTTTAGTAAATGTTGGGCGCACAGGTGTGCTCACACCACTAGCAGTCTTTGACCCGACTTTGGTTGCTGGTTCTACAGTCTCAAAAGCCACATTGCACAATATGGATCAGATAGAACGTTTAGATTTACGTATAGGGGATACAGTAGTGATAGAAAAAGCGGGGGATGTCATCCCAAAAGTTGTAGAAGTGCTAATTAGAATGCGCACTGGTAAAGAGAAGAAATTCAAAATGCCGACAAGCTGTCCAACTTGTGGGACAAAGATAGAAAAAAAAGAAGATTTAGTTGCAAGTTTTTGCCCGAATCCAAAATGTCCGGCAAAAAATGAAAGATATTTGGAACATTTTGTTTCTGTGTTTGAAATTTATGAACTCGGTCCCAAAATTTTAAGGCGTTTTAAAGATGAAGGGTTAATTACCGATGCAGCAGACATCTTTACTCTTACCAAAGAAGACATTGCTCCACTTGAGCGCTTTGGGGAAAAATCTGCGGATAATATCGTAAAAGAGATAGAAAATAAGAAACATATTACGCTTTCAAAGTTTTTATGGGCGCTCGGGATACTGCATGTGGGTGAGGAAACAGCGCGTGATCTAGCTATTCATTTCGGAACTTTAGAAAAAATGATGTCGTCAGCAAGGACTACCCTTGCTGAGATTAATAGTATAGAAAATATCGGTCCTGCCGTATCAAAAAGCTTACATGAATTTTTTAATGAAAAAAATAATTTAAATTTTATAAAAAAACTAGAGAAAAATGGCGTAGTTATAGAGAAAGCTGAAAAGAAAAAAGCTGGAAAATTTACTGGAATGAATTTTGTTTTAACTGGAACTCTTTCCACGATGTCACGTGAAATAGCGAAAGAAAAAATTCTTAATTTGGGTGGAAAAGTAGTGGGTTCTGTTTCCAAAAATACTTCTTATGTCGTTACTGGCGCTGAACCCGGGTCAAAGTTTAAAACAGCAGAGAAGCTGGGGGTAAAAATCTTGAAAGAAGAAGAGTTTTTGAAGTTATTGAAATGATGCGGAGGCGGTGAGATTTGAACTCACGAGACCCTTTCGAGCCTGCCACCTTTCCAAGGTGGTGGAATAAACCACTATCCGACGCCTCCGTACTCTTAATTTACATTATTTAAAATAAAAAGAAAGTGTTATAATAAACTTATGAATCCCGTTAGAAATTTACAAAATGGGATAAGATTATAAAAATAACAAAATTTGTTGTCTTTATTTATAGAAATATGAGTACGGACAGTATGATTTCTAAACGGGATGAAAGGATATAATTCAAACATAGAAAAAGAGACATTAGCAAATAAGAATTTTAGGAAGGTTCTTTACACAGCAAAACATTGTCAATTAGTTTTAATGAGTTTAAAACCAAATGAAGATATAGGTATGGAAGTCCATACAGACAATGATCAATTCTTTCGTTTTGAACAAGGAGAAGGTAAATGCGTAATCGATGGAAATTTTTACAATCTTGAAAATGGATCAGTTATTATAGTTCCAGCCGGAGCGCAACATAATATTATAAATACTTCCTCCACTCAAGATTTAAAACTTTACACGATTTATTCTCCAGCCCACCACAAAGACGGTGTGGTGAGGGCTACAAAACAGGAAGCAGAAAAAGACAGTCCGGAATTTGATGGAAAGACGACTGAATAGTGGATGAATAATATTCTTAAAAAAATATTATTACTAAATAAAAAAGAAGGGGAAACACCGCTTTCTGCTCTTGAGAGTTTTCGAAAGAAAAATAAAAAATATAAAGATGTAAAAATGACTTATGCTGGACGGCTAGATCCGATGGCAAGCGGATTGTTGCTTGTACTATCAGGAGAGGAGACAAAAAATAAAGAAAAATATCTAGCTTTAGATAAAGAATATGAATTTGAGGTTCTTTTTGGTTTTGCTACGGATACTTATGATATTTTAGGTAAGGTGTTAAAGATAGAAGTTGTGAGGTCTTGCCTCACAATAAAAGAGTTAGGAAAAAAGATAAAAGATAATTTGAAATTTTTTACCGGTAAATTTAAGCAAAAATATCCAATATATTCTTCAAAAACCGTCAAAGGTAAACAGCTTTTCGAATATGCGAGGGTGGGTGAGGAGGTAGAGGTTCCGGAACATGAAGTTTTTGTAAAAGAATTAAAGTTTTTTAAATTGAGAAAGATAAATAATAAAAAACTTTTGGAAAATATAGAAAAAAGAATTAAAAAAATAAAAGGAGATTTCAGGCAAAAAGAGATTTTAAAAATTTGGCACAAAAATCTCACTGTCAAACATCGGGTGTTTGACACTGGATTTTATGTTGCAAGATTTAGAATTAAATGCAGTAGCGGTACATATGTGCGAAGTATTTCGGATGGATTGGGACAGAAGATAGGAATTCCAGCTTTGGCTTTTTCCATCAAAAGAACAAGAATTGGAAATTTAAGATAAGTGGAGTATCATATAACTATGATATTTTCTGCTTTAGTTACGATAATAGGTCTTTCGCTTTTCGAGGCGGTTTCTTCTGTTGATAATGCCATTATCAATGCGGAAGTGCTCTCTACCATGGGTGCCAGGGCAAGGCGCTGGTTTTTGACTTGGGGTATGTTTATTGCTGTTTTTCTCGTTCGTGGACTTTTACCTTTTGTTATAGTTTGGTCTTTTAATACATCCTTGACTCCATTTCAGATTTTATCAGCTGCTTGGTCTAATGATCCTCTCGTTTTGGATTCTATAGAAAAATCAGCTCCGATTCTTCTAGTTGCCGGCGGAGTTTTTCTTTTATTTTTATTTTTACATTGGCTTTTTCTTGAAGAGAAACATTTAGGTTTACCAAAAACAGAGAAATTTTTTATGTCCAAAGGTGTTTGGTTTTATGCCATAGTTTCTATTTTACTCGCAGTTATCTGCTGGTTTGCGCTTAAAGAAAATAGTCTGATGGGCTTTGGGGCGGTAGTCGGTTCAAGTTTGTTTTTTATTACTCATGGTTTCAAACAAAATGCCGAAGAACAAGAAAAAAAATTACTCGGAAGTACTAGTTCGGATTTGAGCAAGCTTTTCTTTTTGGAAATAATTGATACGACTTTTTCTATCGATGGAGTTCTCGGCGCTTTTGCTTTCACACTTTCTGTTCCTTTGATTTTAATTGGAAATGGTTTCGGGGCTTTACTAGTGAGACAAGTCACAATAAGCAATATTGAAAGAATAAAAAAGTATGTTTATTTAAAAAATGGTGCTATGTATTCCATTCTTGTTTTAGGAATAATCATGATCTTGCATAGTTTTGGTTTTAAGATTCCGGAATATGTTTCACCAGTTGTGACGATATTTATTATTCTTTTCTTTTTTTGGAAATCAAAATTACATTTAGAAAATGGCATAAAATAAGATGGTATCTAAATTTGAAGGCGAATTCAATAATGAATATAAAAAGCTGAATAAGTTTCAAAAAGAGGCAGTTGATGCTATTGATGGGCCTGTAATGGTAGTAGCGGGTCCGGGTACTGGCAAGACGCAGACTATTGCATTACGGATTGCAAATATTCTCAAAAAAACGGACATTAAAGCGGACGGAATCTTGTGTCTGACTTTTACCAATTCTGGGGTGGAAGCCATGAAAGAGCGCTTGGTTCGTTATATCGGCGAGGATGGGCAGAAAGTTAATATTTTTACTTTCCATAGTTTCGGAATGAAAATTATAGAGGAGCATTTTAAAGTACTTGGATTGAAAGAAGCTCCGAAACTTTTAGGAGATCTAGACCGAGCGATATTTTTTGACCAAATTTTAAGTGAGAACGAGTGGGAGCACTTGCGCCCGCGTAGCAATAGTTTGCGATATTTTCAAGATCTAAAGTCTCTCCTTTCGCTTTTTAAAAGAGAGAGAATTACGGTAGAGGATTTTGCCTCTGCTATTGAAAAAGAAATAAAATCTCTGGAGGGAGATGAAGAAAATCGCTCCACGAGGGGGGCAAGTAAGGGTAAGCTTAAAAAAGAGACTCTAAAAAAGATAGATGGACTCTTGCGCAGTCGGGAGGTGTCGAAGTTTTTCAAACTTTATGAGCAGGCGAAAAAAGAAAAAAATTTATTGGATTATGATGATGTATTAGAATATTTAGTGAGAATGGTAGAAACTTCCAAAGAAGTTGCATCTACAATACGCGAGAGATATTTATATATTTTAATCGATGAACATCAAGATTCTTCACGAGTGCAGAATGAATTCATAAAAAAAGTTTGGGCAAAAGTCGAGAAGCCTGATATTTTTGTGGTCGGTGATGACAGACAGCTTATCTATGGATTTAGTGGCGCCTCCATAGAATATTTTACTAATTTTCAAAAAACTTTTAAAAATGCGAAATTAATCACCTTGGTTGATAATTATCGTTCTACTCAAGTGATTCTAGATGCCTCACATGCTCTTCTCCAAAGCGTACTCTCCAAAGATAAGCTTCAAAGTCACAGCAGTGAATCGCATCCGATCGGGCTTGTAGAGGCGCATACGGGAGAGGAGGAAATCATCGCCGCCGCGCAGGATATTGCTGGCAGAATGAGACAAGGGATTAATCCGGACAAATGCGCCATATTGGTGCCAAAAAACAGGGAAGTTCGTGAAGCTCTCTTGATATTGCATAAAGAAGGTATACCGATTGGGACTTCTGAGGCTTTGAATCTATTTGATCAAGATGAAGTTTATGCTTTTTTGCGAGTTCTAAAAATAATCAATGATGGAGATCCGGTGTCTCTGGCTTTATCTTTTTTTGATAAAAATTCTGGCCTTTTGCCACTTGAGGCAGACACGTTCCTATCTAGAGAATACATGCGTGATTTTTCTTTTGATAAGCTTCTTTCAAAGTCTTCCACCCTTTTCCCAAGTGGTGGTAATGTAGAAAAATGGATAAAAAGTCTCTCTAAATGGAAAAAAGATTTTAAAAAAAATGATTTAAAATCTTCAATACAAATTTTAGGTAAAGAATTATTCCATGAGAGCGAGGTAGAAAAGAGTGGAAAGAGGCTTGTTTCCGTTGAAGAAATTTTAAATACGATACTCAAGATTTTCGATGAGCATATTGAAAATAATCCAAATATTACTTTGGCCGGCTTTATTTTATATCTAGAGAAGATAATATCTTTTGGAGAAGTCGTGCCGATTGTGACTTTACCCAAAGAAGGAGTAAAAGTTCTGACTTTGCACGGTTCCAAAGGACTCGAGTTTGATTATGTGTGGATTGCTCACATGGACGAAAATTCTTTAAATGGCGGAAAGAGGATGGGCTTTACTTTGCCGGAGGAGATTGCTCTGTCTGTAGAAGAGCGAGATATTGATAGTATAAAACGCAAGCTGTATGTGGCTATCACTAGGGCAAAGAGGTTCTGTACTATTTCTTATGCGCTCTCTCTGGATAAAGAGCGTGAGTGTGAGCTCGCCAAAATAATAGCTGACTTACCCGATGAGGTTTTCAAAAAAGAGAAGGCAAAAGTGCTTTCAAAAAATATTTCTCTAGAAACGAATTTTTCAGGTCCGGTAAAATTGGCAAAAGATAAATATAAAGACAGGTATATTTCCGCTTGGCTCTTAAATAACTTTTTTGAATGTCCTTGGAAGTGGTATTTTAAAAATTTATTGCAATTACCGGAAGCTAAAACTGAGAGTTTGGAATTTGGAGGTAAGGTGCATGATGCAATTGATCAGATTTTGAAATTAAAAAAAGAAATATTACCTGACGACAAACAAGTGGCAAAAGTCGTAAGCTTGTGGATAAAGAATCGCTTAGCACAGATAGCTCCTAATCGTGAAAATGAGAAAAGTCTTTCCGCTAAACATAATAAATTTCCACATCTCTCTATTTACGGCAAGATTGATCTGGTGGAATATCTCGGTAGTGATAGTGCGAGGGTTACAGACTTTAAGACTGGAAGTATCAGAAAAAAGAGTGATGTAGAGAAGAAAGATGAAGAGGGTAGGATGAGCACGTATTTGCGTCAGCTCGCCATATACGTTTATCTTCTTCAAGAATCATTTAAAAATAAATATAAAATTATAGAAGGCAGGCTCGAATTTCTGGAGGCAAAAAATCCAAAAGAAAGTTTATACGATACTGTGATTGGCGATGAGCAGATTGATTTGCTTATTCAAGATATTGCTGACTATGACAGTTTATTGAAATCTGGCGACTGGGCATCTAGACCTTGTCATTTCAAATCTTACGGCAAGCAAAATGCCGTCTGCGAATATTGTAAAATGGCGGAGATTTATAATGGTTCGCAGAAAATTTAACGCACTGTTCCTTTAAAGATTTTTGTCGTTAAATCTTCAATCTTTTTATGAATGCCGTCGATTTCTTCTGAAGTTAAGGTTCTCTCTAGAGAACGATAAGTGATGCGGAAAGCATAGCTTATTTTTCCAGCGCCGAATTTTGCTTCATTTTCATATTTATCCAAAAGTTCTACTTGTTCCACCAGTCCTGGGGCTGTTTCTCTGACGAAATCAAAATAATCGTTCGGAATAAAGTCATTATTGACTATAAAAGAAATGTCACGAACAATAGGTGGATATTTGCTGACTTCTACGAATTTACGCCCTAGCTTGAGCTGTTTTTTTACTCTTTCATCTTCTGACCAGAGCAAGCGAATATCTGGAAGTTGCATGCTGGCAATAGCTAGGCGTTCCAAGCCGAAGCCGAAAGCCCAGCCATGATAGCCTTCTAGTCCTAGATTAGATAAGACTGTTTTTCGCACCATTCCAGAGCCCAACATTTCTATCCATTGGCCGTTGATTTCTGCTTCCATTTCAAAACTTGGGTCCGTATAGGGGAAAGTATGGTCATAGAAACGGAAATTTGTTTTGCCGAAAATATTTGTCGCTATATCTGTGAGCGCGTTTTTTAAATCTTGTGGAGTAATTTTCTTTTTATCATCTGGTGCTATCAGCCATCCTCCGAATTGATGGAAGACATTCATGTGACGAGCATCTATCTCGTCTTTGCGATAAACTTTGCCGTAACAGATAGCTCCGAGGGTTTCTTTGTTGGCGATTTTCTTTTTTATTTCTGGAAGATTCAGATAGTAATACCAAAATACTGTGTCATGTGTTCTTAAAACATTGTTTTCATTTACATAATAAGTGTCTGATGGACTACGAGCTGGGTGGCCTTCGGGCATGTTGAATAAGTCAAAGAGAATATTTGTTGGCACGATTTCCGGTATTTTTATTTCATCGAAACCTTTAAGAGAAGATACTTCTTTTGCTTTTTTTACTATTTCTTCTAGTGGACTTCCCGGTGTGCGCGATAAATCCGGCATTGAAAGATAGCGTTTCAAGCGCATTGAATTAGCATCAGTTTTTGGCTCCAAGTCTTTTCTTAGTTTCGCTTCTTCAGGGGTAGATATATCGTATTTTGCCATCTTTTCAGTTTAGATAAAAATTACCGAAAAGTAAACCCCCACACTTAATTTTAAGTGTTAGGGTAAAGGTTTTTTGGGGAAAAGAAGACTAGCATTCTATAAGGTTTTTTGATATAATATACGTACATAAACCTGTCCCGTACTAAATTTTGATTAAGTTATTTAAGCAAAATTAGTAATTCAATGGGATAGATATATGTGTTGATATTATTAGTTATAAGTAAAATTTTAGTACTGGGATGGCAAAAGAAAAAGACGCAAAAGATGCATCAAATGGACACCATTATGACGCTTCGGATATCTCGGTTTTAGAGGGTCTAGAGCCCGTACGGCGCCGTCCAGGCATGTATATAGGTACCACAGGCCCGGAAGGGCTTCATCATTTAGTGTGGGAAATTTTTGATAACTCTCGTGATGAAGCGATGGGTGGTTTTTGTAATGACATCGAAGTAGTGCTTCTTCCAAACAATCGCGTTCGCGTGGCGGACAATGGCCGAGGTATACCGGTAGATACTCACAAGAAAACAAAAGTTTCCGCTTTGGAAACAGTCATGACCACTTTGCATGCCGGAGGAAAATTTGGAGGAGAAGGATATAAAGTCTCCGGAGGTTTGCACGGAGTGGGTGCATCAGTTGTAAACGCTCTTTCTATTTACTGTAAAGTTGAGGTTCACAGAGATGGTGGTAAATATATGCAGGAGTATTCTCAAGGTAAGAGAAAGTCTGCTGTAAAGAAAACAGGTGCTTCAAAACTTCACGGTACTATTGTGACTTTTGAACCAGATCAAGAAATTTTCTCCGCCAAAGGCGGATCCGCCTCGGGCGGAAAAGATGAGGGGGTTCGTTTCGATTTAAATACAATAGTAAATCATATTCGTCAGCAAGCTTATTTAGTAAAAGGACTCAGGATTTTAGTGATTGATGCTCGTGGATGGGACAACACAAAAGGGATGGATGATTCCGATGTATTTTATTTCCGAGATTTAGGGCTAGAACTTCCTTCCACCTCTTTTTATTTTGAAGGTGGACTTATTTCTCTCATTAAGTTTTATAATAAATTTGTTAAGCCTGTTCAGAGCACTATTTTTTATGTTGAAAAAGAATTAGACGGTGTGGGTGTAGAAATCGCTCTCCAATATGTGGATGACATTGTGGACCGCATCGTTCCTTTTGCTAATAATATAAATACTCCCGAAGGTGGCACGCATGTGACAGGTTTCAAGACTGCACTCACAAGGACTCTAAATACTTACTGCAAGAAAAATGAAATGATGAAAGAATCCGAAGGCGGATTTACTGGTGAAGACGTCCTCGAAGGTTTGACTGTCGCTATTTCTGTAAAGCTTCGCGAGATTCAATTCGAAGGTCAGACCAAAGCCAAGCTCGGCAGTATGGAAGCTCAAGGTGCTGTGGCCACAGTGTTCGGCGAGGCATTCAATAATTTCCTTGAAGAAAATCCAGATGAGGCAAGGGCTATAATAAACAAGTCTATACTCGCTCTAAAGGCCCGTAAAGCCGCCAAGGCTGCAAAGGATTCTATTTTACGCAAAGGCGCACTAGAGGGTATGACCCTCCCTGGCAAGCTCGCAGACTGCCAAACTAAAGACGCTTCAGAATCCGAATTGTTCTTGGTGGAGGGAGATTCTGCAGGAGGTAGTGCAAAGCAGGGTAGAGACCGTCGCACGCAAGCCATCCTTCCTCTTCGTGGAAAGATTTTAAATGTTGAACGTGCTCGCATAGACAAGATGCTCGCTTCAAAAGAAGTGAAGTCTTTGGTCATTGCCATGGGCACTTCCATAGGAGACACTTTTGATCTCTCCAAAATGCGTTATCATAAAATAATCATCGCCACAGATGCCGACGTGGACGGTTCACACATTCGCACTTTGCTTTTGACTTTATTTTACAGATATTTCCGCGCAGTTATTGATGCTGGATACATTTACATAGCTCAGCCTCCGCTTTATAAAATAAAAAAAGGTAAAGAAATTTCTTACGCTTATACTGATGAAGAAAGAATTAAAATTGTTGGCAAAGGTGCAGATGTGAGTGATATAGAGGAGATAGAGACAGATGTTCCAGTCGAAGAAGTTGAAGAAGCACCAGAAGAAACTGCAAAGAAATCAAACAAAGTGCATGTTCAGCGCTTCAAAGGTCTCGGAGAAATGAATCCAGAAGAACTCTGGGAGACGACGATGGACCCAATGCATCGCATTTTGAAGAAAGTAAATATAGATGATGCCGAAGAAGCAAATAAAATCTTTGACATCCTTATGGGCTCCGAAGTCCCTCCTCGCAAATCTTTCATTCAGTCTAATGCAAAATTAGCGGAGATCGATATTTAATTTATTTTTTAGCTTTTATTTCTTCTAAAAACTTTTTCAAAAGTTCTTCGGATGACATCTGACCTAGCTGACCTTTGTCTCTGGACTCTAGAGTTATCTTTTTAGCTTCTATTTCCTTATCACCGACGACAATCCAATACGGGATTTTGCTATTTTTTGCATTGCGGACTTTGGTGCCGAGGTTTAGGTCTGCATCGTCAAATTCTACGCGGATGCTGGCCTCCTTCAACAATTCATAAACTTTTTTTGCATATTCATTATGATTCTCTCGTACAGGAATTATTTTTACTTGCGTTGGTGAAATCCAAAGAGGGAAGTTTCCAGCAGTGTGTTCAATCAATATAGACATAAATCTTTCAATCGAGCCCATGATAGCTGCGTGAATCATCACTATGCGTTCCTGTCCGCCTTTTTCATTAATACAATACAAATCAAAACGTTCCGGCATATTCATATCTAGCTGGATAGTGGCTACTTGGTGTTCTCGGCCGATGGCGTCTTTGGCCATAAAGTCTATCTTTGGTCCATAGAAAGCCGCTTCGCCTACTGCTTCTATCGCTTTTTCTCCATTTTTATTTATTATTTTTCTCAATGCTTCTTCCGAATTCAGCCAGACTTCTTCGGTGCCGAGGTATGCTTTCATATTCTTTGGATCATGCAAGGAAAGGCGAGGTTTTAAAGTAAATCCAAAAGCACCATAAAAAGTTTGAACGATATTATAAATTTTTTCCATTTCTACTGTGGCGTCTTTTAGTCGGCAAAATACATGCGCGTCGTCTTGGGTGATGGAACGCACACGAGAGAGTCCGCTCAATTCTCCAGTCTGTTCATCACGATAGACTTTTGTCGTGTTTGCATATCTTTGAGGAAGTTCTTTATAGCTCCATTGTTTTCGATTATAAATTTGCGTGTGGTGTGGGCAGTTCATTGGCTTCATTGCAAATTCATGTCCTTCGCGGGTATTTATTCTAAACAAATCATTTTTAAATTTTTCCCAGTGGCCGGATTTTTCGTAAAGTTCTTTTTTAGTTATGTGGGGTATATCTACTCTCTCGTATCCAACGGCTTCGCGTAGTTCCCATACGAAACCATCGAGTAAATCACGCACCATCGTGCCTTTTGGAGTAAAGAGGGGAAGTCCGGCGCCGACGAGTTCGGAAAATGTGAACAAGTCCATCTCTAGGCCGAGCTTTTTATGGTCTCTCTTTTCTGCTTCTGTGCGTTGTGCTAGAAATGCATCCAGTTCTGTTTTTGTTTCAAAAGCGATTCCGTAAATACGCGTGAGCATTTTATTTTTTTCATCTCCACGCCAGTATGCTCCAGCCACACGGTCGAGTTTGAAAGATTCCGGATCTATTTCTTTTGCAGGATTTTCCAAATGCCCACCTCGGCACAAATCTGTAAATCCTCCACAAGTAAATGCAGTTATTTTTTCTCCACGGCCTGCGATTTCATTTATGAGTTCAGCTTTGTATTCATTATTGAAGAATTTTAACGCTTCATCTTTACTCATTTCCTTGTGCTCCCAAGCCGTCCATTTTTGCAGTTTTTTCAGCATTCTGTCCTCTATTTTTTTTAAATCTTTATCTGTTATCTTTTCTGCACCGAAATCAATATCGTAATAAAAGCCATTTTCTATAGCTGGTCCGAGGGTGAGCTTTATCTTATCAAATTTATATATATCTCCGACCGCTGACGCCATTAAATGAGCCAAAGTATGCCTCATATTGCCTAATTTATCTATTTTTTCCATAGACTTTATAATATCACATTTCGCTTTTTTGCGAAATTTACAAGGTGGTATAATCATTTTATGAAAAGTTTACCTATAGATTTGAATACTTTTGCTTTTTTTCGGCGAGAAAAGGTTGATGGCAAGACCGTGCACAATCGTTGCGGACGAGATTTTCTTTTTTACGCGTTGGCTTTTTATTTTCCTGACAAATTTGGTGTGAACAAGATCACTGCTTATAATTTGGAGCATGAAGGACATTTTGGCGTGTCTGTTCCTTCATATTTAGCTTGGATGCAGATTCAATTTAGCAGAGTGCCAGAATATTTTAAGAAATTCGGTTTACAGCTCATCATTAATGACTACAAAATAAATTCCTTTTTTATTTTTGTGCGAGTGATTCTTTTTAGTCGCATTAGTTACGAGAATGCGATTCAAAATATTGAGAAGGTGGTTGATAGGGGTGAAGTGGCCGGAGTAGACATCTCCGTCGGCTACGGAGGCTTGCTTGATCATGTTTTATTCGTTTATGGTTACGATGCCGAAAGTTTTTATGTCTTTGAAACGACAGAAACTCCTATTCAATATGAAAGTGTTGATACGAGAAATCCACAAGTGATGAGAATTTCCAAAAAAGAAATTAAAAAAAGGTGGACCCATTTCGGCCGAGTCTGGAATGTGGTGAAAGTGGTATAATTATCCGTTCCGACTTTAGGATTTATTCTTTCCACGCTTTCTGTCTCATATTTCAAAAAGGTTTGGAAGAAGGGGAGGAAATAAATTACCGTTTGAGTTAAGGGTTAAAAAGCAATATGCAAAAAATGTATTTTATTTTCAAGTTCATTATTACTGAAAAGTGAATTGAAGCATAAAGATGAAATTTAGTTATCCGGAATTTCCGGTTTACTGTCTTTTGGCGTGAATTTATAACGAAAGTAGACAAAATTCACGGTTCTGTTGAAAAAGCAATGTGCAAAAAATGCACATACTGCTTTAATAATAACATTCCGACATTCTCAAGAATGTAAGAATGTCGTATAATGGAGAGATGAAGAAAAATAATATAAAAAATACAAAGACGAGTAAGCAGTTGGAGAGGCATTTTAAAGGGGTTGCGAATCATCGCCGGATTGCGATATTAATGCTCGTGTTTAAGGATCCGGGGATTACATTGGAACAAATTGCAGAGAGCCTGGATTGTAATTTTAAAACTATTTCTGAACACACTCGGCGTTTAGCTCAAGCTGGATTGCTCAACAAGTCGTACAGGGGACGCAAAGTGGAACATTCGGTTTCTCCCTATGGGCAAAGATTTTGTCTATTCATTCAGCAATTTTGACATTCCGACATTCTTGAGAATGTAGGAATGTCATTTTTGGGTACTTTAGTTGGGTAAAGTAGATGGGTAGGAGGATGGGGAGTTGGTGTTTAGACTCTAGTCCCTAGAACCTAATTCCGGGGTGGGGCTTTAAAATTTGAGCGAAAACGTGAAAATATGCTTTTTTATGATTTTTTCAGGGTTTTTTGCTATTTATACCGTGAATTTAGGCTAAAAGTAGACAAAATTCACGGTATCTTGACTTTTTAACGTGAATTTGTTATACTTCTTTTGTATGGCAATTTTAAATGAAACAAAACAAAAGATTGATGAACTCAAGCGAGAATATGATTCTTTAAAGAGAGACAAAGAATCTCTTTTAGATATTATCTTTGAAGCTGAACTTCCGGAATCGGTATCAAACTCAAATGCAATCGAAGGTTCTACACTCTCAATTGCAGAAACAGAAAAGATTTTGTTGGAGCTTGAGGTTTCTCGAGAAGTTTCAGTACGAGAAGTTTTTGAAGCAAAAAATCTTGCTCGTGTTTTTGAATATATAAAAAATAAAATTGGCGCAAAAAATATTGATAAAGAATGGATACTTTTTGTTCATAAAATGCTTATGACCAATATTCGCGATGATGTTGCCGGCAGATTTCGCAAGCAACATGAATACGTGCGAGTGAGTGATCACGTTGCACCCGCCCCAGAACATATTGAAGCGATGCTGTATGCTCTTGTTTTAGAATATTCCAGTGTTCACAATTTACATTTCTTGGAAAAGATTAGTCGTTTCCATTTGGAATTTGAACATATCCATCCTTTTAACGATGGAAATGGGCGCATGGGTCGCGTGATGATCAATTATCAATTGATGCAATTAGGATTTCCGACAATTATCATTCGTGATAAAGAAAAGAACTTTTATTATGATTCATTCAAGGAATACAGAGATAGTAATAAAAAAAAGAATAATTTGATGAACAAGGTTCTTTCTCTGGCGTTGATAGAATCTTTTCACAAGAGAATAACTTATTTAAAAGGACAAAACATTATTAGATTATCGGAATATGCAAAAACAACAGGAGAAAAATCATCCGTGTTGTTAAACAAAGCGAAGCGCCAAACCATTCCGGCTTTTCGCGAAAAAGGTGTTTGGAAGATAGGTCAAGATTTTAAGACAGTAAAGTAATTACTTTACTAAGATAAAGTACTTTAGTTTAGTAAAGTAACTGGGGTGAGATAAAGGTTTAGGGTGGAGGGGAAGGGTGGGGCTTTAAAATTTGAGCGAAAAATGCTATACTTTTTGGAGTTTTTGGGGGGAGTTGAGGCTAATTAAAATATAAATTCTGAAAGTTTTTTCGTTTGAGTTTTTTAGTAGGGAGGAGTATGATGGTTGTATGACATCGGCTCAGGCTATAAAAGAAATACAGAAGAATTTTGATATAAACTCTATTTTTGCTCAGCATATTCTTCGCTATACAAAAGGGAAGGTTGTTCCTACACAAATTCAAAATATTATAGATGAAAAACCAAAACCATTCGTGAAATGGGTTGGTGGAAAACGGCAACTTTTAAAACAATTTCGTTTGATGGAATTGTATCCTCCAGAAAAATTTAATACTAAAACGAATATCTATTTTGAACCATTTGTGGGGGGTGGAGCGGTTTTTTTTGACTTGCTTCCCGAAAAGGCAGTACTCTCTGATTTAAATTCAGAACTTGTTACAACTTTTAATGTCATAAAAAATGACGTTGAAGCATTAATACATTTACTTAGAAAATATAAATATGAAAAAGAATATTTTCTTAAAATTCGTGCACAAAATCCTGAAAAACTTTCTGATGTGAATATTGCTTCTCGTTTTTTATATCTTAATCGGACTTGTTTTAATGGAATGTATCGCGTAAACAGTAAAGGTGGTTTTAATGTTCCATTTGGCAAATATTCTAACCCCCTCATTTGTGATGAAAATAATCTTAAAAAAGTTTCAAAATCGTTAAAAAATGTCGAGATAAAAAGACAAGATTATAAAGAAGTGTTAAAGAAGGCAAAAAAAAGTGATTTTATTTATTTTGATCCTCCATATTTTCCAGTAAGCAAGACAGCTTCTTTTACAAATTATACTAAGGAAGCATTTTTAGAAAAAGAACAAATAGAGCTTCGAGATACTTTTCTTGAATTACATAAAAGAGGTTGTTTTGTAATGCTTTCAAACTCTGATACACCGTTTATAAATGAAATTTATTCTGGAATAAAAGGTGTTAAAGTTACGCAAGTTCAAGCTGGTCGCATGATTAATTCTGATTCTTCTAAAAGAGGGAAAATTACGGAAGTATTGGTAACAAATTATTAAAATGAAAGATTTACTTACTTGGAAAAATATTTATCTTTTATCTGCTTTAATTTCGGTTTTTTTAATAGTTCTTTGGGCTTTTATAAAGACAAATTGTCAATGGACAAATGAAACAATAGAATATATATTTTCCAACGCATTTTGGGCTGCAGTTATTATTCTTTTAGATAAATTTTTTCATGAAAAATTAAAAACCAAACACGACGAATTAAAAACAAAAATAGACAAATTAAAAGGTTTGATTTTCACAAATGAATCAGAAGTAAAAATAGAAAGTATAAGGCTTATACTCAGTGGTGATGATGAATATGTTAGTGCTTCTAAGGCCGCATCGGCCGTGAAAAGACAAATTGAAGAAAAAGACCCTATTAGTAAACCTGGTGTAGTTAAATTAACGCTTGAATAATATTATGAAATACTCAGAACCAATTAAAGTAATTGAAGTGCGTCAGAAAAAAGTAGTTTTTTATTTGGCAAAAATGAAGCCCTCCGTCCTTAAACTTGTTGCAAATAAATCTCTTTCTCGATATCAAAACGAGGATGGTCTCCAGAGGGAACAAAACCAAGAAAAGATTAAGGATATAGAAAAATATCTTTCAACTGATTTAATGGCTACTTTTCCTAATACAATCATAGTATCTCTTCGAGACGATTTAAATACAGAAAAGCCATTATATAAATTTGACAACAATGGTGATTTGCTCTTATCTCTTGACACTGAGGTGGCAAATGTTATTGATGGACAGCACCGTCTTGCTGCTTTTAATGATAAAGAGGATGATTTTGAGTTGCCAGTTTCAATCTTCTTAGATCTTTCCCTTGGAGAGCAAGCAAAAATATTTTCAATTATAAATTCAACCCAGACTAAAGTATCACTAGATTTAGTTTATGAAAATTTCTTTCAATCATCAATCAGATCGCAAGAGAAAGTTTCCTTTTTTATAGTTAAGAATTTAAATGATGATACTAATTCTCCATGGTTTAAAAAGATAAAAACCTTGTCAGAAAGAAAGGGCAGAGACATGGCTCAGGGTTCTATGGCAAAGTTTATTCATAAAAATTTACTTGATGAGGGAAAAGTTTTTTATAATCTTTATGTTTCTGAAAGAGATAAAGATATATATTCAATAATCAATAACTATTTTTTAGCTATTAAGAGCATTTTTCCAAATGAGTGGAAAAATGAAAATAACGACTATATACTCACAAAAACTACAGGCTTTGTTGGGTTTATGATGTTTTTTATTGATATTTTAACAACATCAGGAAACCAAGAATTTACTCAATCTTTTTTCGAGAGTAAAATATTGCCAGCAAAAATAGCAATTGGTAAATTAGACAGCAAAAATTATAATTCTGGCGCAGTGGGGCAAGGCAAACTAAGAAGAATTCTCAAAGAAAACTTATCTAATTAAATTTATGGCAAATAACAATTCATGGGCAAAAATATTTAAGGATAATAAAATTTTGGAAAATGATTTTTCAAAAGGACCTTTTTATTTATCTGCAAAGATGATTAAAAAGTCAGTTCAGAATTTTAAGAAAACATCAGAAAAAGAAGTCCGTATTCTTTGTAAGATAGACAATAGAAAACAAGTTCCAGAAATAATGAAAGAAAATAAAATGGTTTTACTTCCGGTAAAAAATGGAGAATATGCCATAGTAAAAGGAGAAGGGTTTGTAGATATTCCCGAAATTAAAGGTGAAGCAGAAGTTTATAATACAAAACTTGGTTTTGATTTAGATACATCAAAAATAGGAAATTCAGAAATGCAACATTTAGATTTTGCCTATGCCTCAAGTTTAATAAGAACATTCATGGATGATCCTACTCTTGTTTTAACTATTCGTGGTAGGAAACGTACACCAGAGTTTGATTTTAAAATCGATAAACAAAATATAAAAGTAAAAAGTGTTCAAACTGAAGTTGATGCAGGGTATGAGGGAGAGAATAATGTGGTTTTAATTGAAGCAAAAAATTCAACGACAAAAGATACAATTATTCGTCAATTATATTATCCTTTTCGTCAATGGTCAGAACATACAAAAAAGAAAGTTCACTTACTTTTCTTTGAAAAACGAGGGAAAGAGTATTTGATTTGGCAATATGGTTTTAAAGATAGAAATGACTACAATTCAATTTATCTTATAAAATCTAAAAAATATACGATTTTTAAAAATTAAATGTTAAGCAAAAAAGAATTAAAACTCCACCCAGATAATTTTGAGATGGAATGCACGACGGTTTGGGCTTTTCCTAGACGGGGCAATTGGGCTACTCATGCTTCTGATTGGCGAGGGAATTGGTCGCCGGAAGTTGTTCGAAATTTAATTTTGAGGTATTCGAAAGAAAAAGATCATTTACTAGATTGTATGATTGGCGGAGGAACGACTGCGATAGAAGCGAAAATTTTAAATCGACATATTACTTGTATTGATATAAATGAGGAAGCATTAGAAAGAACAAAAAAGTCTTTGGAATTTGAGGTGCCAAATAAAGCAAAACAACGAGTCATGAAATGCGATGCTCGTGATATGAGTTTTATTAAAGATAGCGAAATTGATTTCGTTTTAACTCATCCGCCGTATGCGGATATTATTAAATATAGTGATGGAAAAATTTTTGAAGATTTATCAAACATTCACGATATAGAAAAATTCGTGGATGAAATAGAAAAAGTTGCAAAAGAATTGTATAGAGTTTTAAAGAGAGGAAAATTTTGCGCAATTTTGATGGGGGATACTAGAAGAAATAAAATGTATCAACCTTTAGCTTTTAAGGTAATGGAGAGATTTTTGGAAGCGGGTTTTACTCTCAAGGAAGATATTATTAAGAGACAATTTAATTGCAAAGCTACAGGTTTTTGGGTAGAAAAATCAAAAGAGTCAAATTTTTTACTTATTATGCATGAACATTTATTTGTGTTTCAAAAGTTATAAAGTGCTATAATACTAGTATTATTATTTATCATTTTTAGTATTAAATTTATGCTTATAAAATTTATAATTTATGCGGTGGTGTTTGTGGTCATTATCAGCATTCGTCAGATTAATCAATATCAAAAGGGAGTAAAATTCACTTTTGGAAAATTCACTTCCATCATGGAGCCGGGATGGAGGATGGTTTTGCCTATTGTGCAGAGCTATCAGAAAGTGGATGTGCGAATAAAGGCTGTGGATGTGCCGGACCAGAATGCCATTACTAGAGACAACGTTACCGTGAAGGTAAATGCCGTAATTTATTATAAAGTCAGCGATGCTGAAAAGGCCATCATAGAAGTGGAAGATTTCCGTTATGCTATATCTCAATATGCGCAGACGACGATGAGGAATATCGTCGGAGAAGTCACTTTGGACGAATTGCTTTCTAGCAGAGACAAAATTGCCGACCGTATCAGAGAGATAGTGGACAAAGAGACGGATGCTTGGGGACTGAAAGTTCAAAATGTGGAGCTAAAAGATGTGAGCTTGCCAGCAGAGATGGAGAGGACAATAGGCAAGCAAGCCGAAGCCGAGAGGGAGAAGAGGGCAGTGATAATAAATTCTGAAGGAGAGCTCGCCGCTTCTCAAAATATTTCTCGAGCCGCAGAAATGCTTTCCAAAACTCCTGGTGCATTGCATTTGAGGACTTTGCAATCCATAAACGACATGTCTTCGGATCAGAGTAATACCGTGGTCTATATGGTTCCCGTAGAAGTCTTGAAAGCATTTGAAGGTTTTGCTAAGAAAGCTAAATAATTTAAAATAATTATATGAATAACGCATACAATTGGTATTCGCAACTTATTAGACCCACATGGGCTCCGCCAAGCTGGCTATTTGGTCCGGTGTGGACTGTGCTATATGTCCTAATTGCAGTTTCTTTTGGGAAAGTATTTCTGATGGCTTTGAAGAAAGAGATTTCTTTTGCTGTCATATTACCGTTTATTCTGAATTTATTTTTTAATTTTATTTTTACTTATATTCAGTTTGGATTAAAGAATAATTTGCTGGCAGCGCTAGACATATTGCTCGTCCTAGGCACTTTGGTCTGGGCGATAATAGTTATTTATCCTCATGTTAAATGGATTGCTTATATGCAGATTCCGTATTTGCTGTGGATGGCATTTGCGACGGTTTTACAATTGACTGTGACTTACTTGAATAGATAGGAAATATAAAATGTGCTACAATAGGGGTATTAATAAATTAATCAAAATAATAACATGGCAGATTTAAAAGCTTTGTGTATGAAGTGTAGAGATGCGAATAATAAACCAACAATGCAGACGATGACTAATCCGAAGGTAGAAGAAAAGAACGGCAGATATTCTGCAAAGGGTCAGTGTGGAAAGTGCGGAGGCAATCAGTTCAAGTTCATGAGCAAGGCTGATGCTGAGGCGATGAAATCCCGTTAGAGATAGAGGGTCGCTACGAGCCCTCGCGATCTCTAACGGGATGAAATGATTATCAAATTAAGAAAAAGTCTTGAAGATAAATTCTATACAAGCTCTAGTGTGGGTACTTGCAATATATTTTCTTGTAATTGTCTTTTTTGCATTTAGCCCGACTTATAACAAATGGTTTTTTGATAATCTCGCATTTTTTATATTCTTGTGTTTGTATTGGGTTTTGAAAACATTAACTTCGCATTAGAAAATTATTAACTAACCTAGAAGCTATAACCTAGCAACTAGAAACTAAAATAAAATGGCAAAAGGAGACGGACATAGAAAAGAAAAAAAGAAACCAAAGAAGGCAAAATAAACTTTTCGGCATATCTTTTTGCCGGTACGGATTTTTTGAAGCTTAAAAAATCCTGAAGTTTTCGCCCCGTCGGGCTCAAAACCCCTTAAAAAGATATGCCCGAAAAGTCTTAAAAATACCCCCTTCAGGGGGTATTTTTATGCTTGACATAGCTTTTGCCTTCATATATACTTGCTTCCAGCGTCTTTCCTTTCTTGGAATGACGTTTTAATTTCACTTTCTTTGACAAATTAAGAGCCCCGACACTATGAGTTTCATGGGTCGGGGCAAATTGAGAATCCCTCCGACCTAGGTCGGAGGGAAGCAAGTCTCAAAAATAAATTTGAGTAAGCCCCGACGTAAAGTCGGGGTCCCGACCCTGAAATAAAAGAATAAAAGTAAGGCGTCGGGATAATAATAATTTTAAGAGCAAAAGATTAAACTCTAACAAGTAACAAAAATAATTTCTTTACAATCTGGTGTCGAAGACACTGAGCGTAGTGAAGTGCTGTTTTTTGTTTTGTTTCGTTCTAAATTTCAGCCCTAGGCTGATCCGCCTTAATTGGTGGAAACTTATATTTAGAGTTTGATCCTAGCTCAGGATGAACGCTGGCGGCGTGGATAAGGCATGCAAGTCGAACGGATTTTTCAAAATCGGAGATGAGATTATATCAAGTCAAAGGTCGTGAAAAATTAGTGGCGAACGAGGTAGTAATACATAGGAACTTCCCCTTTAGTCGTGAATAATCCGTCGAAAGACGGACTAATACACGATGGTCTCAAAGATAATTTCAGCGAGTAAAGTTTTAACGCTAGAGGAAAGGCCTGTGCGATATCAGCTAGTTGGCAGTGTAAAAGACTACCAAGGCTATGACGTCTAGGGGAGCTGAGAGGCTGACCCCCACCGATGGTACTGAGACACGGACCATACACCTACGGGTGGCTGCAGTCGAGAATCTTCCACAATGGACGAAAGTCTGATGGAGCGACGCCGCGTGATTGATGAAGTCCCTCTGGGACGTAAAGATCTTTTATGAGGGAAGAAGTTTATTGACGGTACCTCATGAATAAGAGGCTCCTAATCTCGTGCCAGCAGGAGCGGTAATACGAGAGCCTCGAGCGTTATCCGGAATTATTGGGCGTAAAGGGTGCGTAGGTTGTTCTGTTAGTCTTTTGTTAAATCCTCGAGCTTAACTTGAGAATCGCAAAAGAAACGGCAGGACTTGAAAGTGTGAGAGGCGTACGGAACTCATGGTGTAGGGGTGAAATCCGTTGATATCATGGGGAACACCAAATGCGAAGGCAGTACGCTGGCGCATATTTGACACTGAAGCACGAAAGCGTGGGTAGCGAATGGGATTAGATACCCCAGTAGTCCACGCCCTAAACGATGATCTCTCGCTATTCGGAGTATCGACCCTCTGAGTGGCTTAGCTAACGCGTTAAGAGATCCGCCTGGGAAGTACGGCCGCAAGGCTAAAACTCAAAGGAATAGACGGGGACTTGCACAAGCAGTGGATTATGTGGTTTAATTCGATGGTAAACGAAGAACCTTACCAGGGTTAGAAATCCTAGTGAAATCTTCCGGAAACGGAAGACCTCGCAAGACTCTAGGACAGGTGATGCATGGCCGTCGTCAGTTCGTGGTTTGAATTGTACCCTTAAGTGGGCTAACGAACGCAACCCTCGTTGTGTGTTACAAGTGTCACACGAGACCGCCCCCGACAGAGAACGTAATTATCAATTACGAATTATCAATTACGAATAAAAATACAAAAAATTAATGTGTTTGAATTCGTAATTCGTAATTTTTAATTGTAAATTGTTTTTTCCGTCGGGGGAGGAAGGAGAGGATGACGCCAGGTCAGCATGTCCCTTTGATACCCTGGGCTACACACATAATACAATCGCTATTACAACGCGTCGCGACGAGGCAACTCTGAGCTAATCGTTTAAAAATAGCGTCAGTTCGGATTGAAGGCTGCAACTCGCCTTCATGAAGCTGGAATTGCTAGTAATCGCAGGTCAGCTAAACTGCGGTGAATACGTTCTCAAGTCTTGTACTCACCGCCCGTCAAGTCAAGGGAGCCGGGAATACCCGAAGTATCCACATAAGTGGGTCCTAAGGTAAGCTCGGTGACAGGGACTAAGTCGTAACAAGGCACGGGTAGCGGAAGCTGCTCGTGGAATAATTCAATTTGAAAATCGTTTCGGCACACCTAGTGTGTCGGAATTAAATATCCTCGAATATCTTCGGATATTCGAGGATGTGAGTCGGTATTGCATACTCAACCCCGACGTTGAAGTCGGGGCTCCGACACATGTCGTCTGGAGTTGAGCGTGTAATAGACAATGATAGAACGTCTTAAAAACTATCCCCGACGTAAAAGTCGGGGTCCCGACCTCTGGTATTAAAGCTAGAGCGTCGGGATTGACATAAGGGGAAAGACCCTAAGTTATAAGAACGAAACAAAACAAAGAACAGAGCCGACGTAAAGTCGGCTTCCCGACCCGAAAGGCGTCGGGACAAGCAGCAATAAAAAAACACCATGCGTAAGCGTGGTGTTTTTTTATTGTATAATGATATAATATATTTATTATTAATTTAGCTAAAAAATATGAATGAAGGAAAAGAAATGGGAGCTAGTCCAATTGAGAGGCCGATAGTTTCTTTGGTGTCGGTGGAGCTATGAATACAAGACATTGGAAAAATGGCAGCCAGAAAAGCTGAAATTTTAGCTTATAGAACTTCTGGGCAAGGAACTCCTGAGGATTCAAATTTAATTTTGGAATTAAGAGAAAAGATAAAAGCAAGAATTGGTCTCGCTTTCAGGAAAATTTATGAAGAAATTAGAAAAGTTAAAGACATACAATCTTCCAAAGGACTTATTGAAACATCGGAGCGAGTAATAGATATTATAAAAGATAAAAGAGAGGGGAAATCTAAAGAATACAAACTATCGCGAAAAGGAGATTTGAGAGGAAAAGTTGATAGACTTCTTTATTTGGAAGCAGAAAGCAAAGAGTCTGAAAAATAAGTAACATTAATGTGTAAAAAATGAAAACAAAAAAACGAGTAGGAATATTGCGAGGTGGGACGGGGAATCATTATAAAACTTCTTTGAAAAAAGGTGGAGATATTATTTTATATATAAATGAAAATTTAGCGGACAAATATAAAACTTTTGATATTTTAATTGATAGAGATGGAATTTGGCACATAAATGGCATGCCGGTGATACCTTCAGATTTAATACACAAAGTCGATATCGTTTGGAACACTTCGCATTCTATTTTTTCAAATATTCTTGATAGTTTATCCATTCCAAATATCGGAGTTAATTCTTTTTCCTCGGCTTTAGAAAACAGTAAAGAAATGCTGGAGAAGCATATGGATAAAATAGGTATTTCATTGCCTCGGCATATTGTTTTACCTGTTTACCAGCCGGATTTTGATGGACCACGAGAAAGGTATTCTATCAAAAAAGCAAAAGAAATTCATGCAAAGTTTGCTCCGCCTTGGATTGTAAAATCATTCATACCGGACGCAAATATGGCTGTGCATCTGGCGCATACTTTCAATGAACTTGTGGCGGGGATAGAAGACGGTGTGAATCATGAGAAAAGTATTTTGGTGGAGGAATTTATTCCGGGTAAAGTAGCTTCTGTGCACTCTGTACCCAATTTCCGCAACGAGGAAATTTATATTTTCCCGCCGGTAAATGTTTTTGGTATTTTGTCTTTAGAGGAAAAAGAAAAATTAACTTCTTTAGTAAAAGATTTACATAAACATATAGATGCTAAACATTATTTGAAATCAAACTTTATTGTACACAAAAGGGGTAGAGTCTTTCTCTCGGATTTGGATTCTAGCCCAAATTTAAATTCATATTCTCATTTCTCTCAAGCCTGTGATTCAGTCGGCGCCCAAATGCATCAAATAGTGGAGCATATTTTAGAAAGAGCTTAAATGATTAATACTAATAATAAAAATTTTTTTATACAAGATATAGCGATTATCGCTATCAGTATTATTGTTGCCGTTATTTTTGCAAAGACGGATATTTTGGCAAATATATTAACTTCTACGAAAGAATTGGAATTGTTCGGAAGTTTTATTGCCGGTATATTTTTTACTTCAGTTTTTACCACAGCTCCGGCAATAGTTACCCTCGGTGAGATTACTCAGGCGTATTCAATACTGCCAGTAGCTTTTTTGGGAGCATTGGGTGCGGTGATTGGAGATTTGATAATTTTTCGTTTTTTTAGAGATAGATTTTCAGAACATTTAATGGAGTTAGTAAAACACCAAGATGTTGGGAAAAGAATAAAAGTATTGTTTCATCATAAGTCTTTTAGATGGCTGACATTTTTTGTTGGGGGATTAATCATCGCTTCTCCTTTTCCTGATGAGTTAGGAATTAGTTTGATTGGTTTTTCAAAGATTAAAACATTAACATTTATTTCTCTTTCTTTTACTTTTAATTTTATGGGTATTATTTTTATTGGATTAATTGCAAGAGCTTTATAATATCGGGCCGTAGTATACCGGTCGTACGCATCCTTCGGGAGGATGTAGATTGGGTTCGATTCCCAGCGGCCCGACATTGCTTTGTTATTTTAACTGATTTATACTATTAAATATGAAGAAAGTTATAAATGATACAAATAAAGAAATGAAGCATTACTTAGGTTTACTTAATGAAATGCATGGAGAAAATCTAAGGGGAATTAGAGAGGGTTCTATAATTGTGAATAGAAAAATAGATAATATTACAGAAATTTTAGACAAGCATACAAAAATTCTAGATTCTCATACAGAAATGATAGGTGTTTTAATGGAAGATACTTCGGTAATAAAAAGTGACTTAAAAAGAAAAGTTGATTATGATGATTTCTTATCTTTAGTAAAAAGAGTTCAGAAAATAGAGGCAAAAATTTAATTATTTATTAAATTGTTTTTATCTGTAGCGGGTGGTCGCACTCACATAGGCACATATGTTGGAGTTTCGCCATCACCCGCTTCAAATGAAAACAATTTTTTTATTGACGAAAAATAAAAATAAAAAAGTTATCCACTTTTTTGCCAAAAAAGTATTGTGTTATGTTTTTATAAAGAAGATAATTAAATTGTTCAAGCAATAGAAATTTTGGTCGCATTTTTATTGCTAACTAATTTAGTAAATAATTTTTAAACTCTATGGCAAAGAAAAAGAAAAAAGTAGCAAAAAGAGGAAAGAGGCGAGCAGTAAAGAGAGGCAAGAGAAAGGTTTCACGAAGAAAGAAGCGATAAATTTCTTAATCAAAAAAGGCGGAACTGAAATTTTTCTGGGAGCAAAAAAGGGTCCAGTTGCTCCAGGCGAAAAACTTCAGTTCCGCCTTTTTTGTGCTAATATATAAAAATGTCTTTATTTAGCAAAATATTTGGTGATGAGAGCTCGAAATTCATCAAAAACACAACAAAAACAATAGCTAAAATCAATGCTTTAGAAGTTGATATTTCAAAGCTCGTAGATGCCGATTTTCCAAAGAAAACACAAGAATTCAAGGATAGGTTGGCAAAAGGGGAAAGTCTAGATTCTATTATGCCTGAAGCTTTTGCTTTGGTGCGAGAAGCAGCCAAGAGGAATTTAAAAGAAAGGCATTATGATGTGCAGTTGATCGGAGGCCTTGCGCTCAATAGTGGAAAAATTGCAGAGATGCGAACTGGAGAAGGAAAAACTCTGGTGGCTGTTCTTCCGGCTTATTTAAATGCGCTTGAAGGCAAAGGTGTTCATATTGTTACGGTAAATGATTATCTTTCTCGCATTGGCGCAGTTTTGATGGGTCAAGTTTATAATTTCCTCGGACTTTCTGTTGGTGTCATTAATTCAAATAATGTTTCTTATTTATATGATTCTTTAGTAGAAGCTCCGACGCCCGAAGGGGTCGGAGTCCCGACCGCAAGCGTCGGGAAAGATAAAGAACGTGACACTGTTGGAGAATTTAAAATCGTTTATGATTTTTTGAAGCCGTGTTCTCGAAAAGAATCTTACAGAGCGGATGTGACTTATGGGACAAATCACGAATACGGTTTTGATTATTTGCGCGACAATTTAGCTGTATCTGAAGAAGGAGTAGTGCAAAGGGGGCATCATTATGCGATTGTGGACGAGGTAGACTCTATTTTGATTGACGAAGCGCGAACCCCGCTCATCATTTCCAGTGCCGCCGGTGACTCGGAAGATTTTTATGTTAGATTTTATCAAATTGCTAAACAGTTGAAGAGAGATACTGATTACAAAGTTGATGAAAAGTTAAAAGCGATAACTTTGACGGATGTGGGTATAACAAAAGCTGAACAGCTTTTGGGTGTAGACAATATTTATACGGAAAAAGGAATTAAATATGTTCACCATTTAGAAACAGCAGTAAAAGCCCAAGCTATTTTTGAAAAAGACAAAGACTATGTGGTAAAGGAAGGCGAAGTCATAATCGTGGATCCTTTTACTGGGCGCCTTCAGCCGGGTAGACGATGGTCCGAAGGAATTCATCAAGCTATTGAGGCAAAGGAGGGAGTAAAAATTGAAAAGGAAACTCGTTCAAGCGGTTCTATCACTTTCCAGAATTATTTTAGATTTTATAAAAAACTTTCCGGTATGACGGGTACAGCAGAAACTTCAGCGGAAGAGTTTTTGAAAGTTTATGGGCTCGATGTCATTGTTATTCCGACAAATCGTCCAGTGGTTCGTAAAGATCACAATGATTTAATTTTTCAGACAGAAAAAGGAAAATTCCAAGCGATAGCAAAAAAGGTCAAAGAATTAAATACAAAAGGTGTGCCTGTCCTGATCGGTACTATTTCAATTGAGAAAAATGAACTCTTGTCCGCTTATTTGCGTCAAGAAGGTGTGCCTCATGTCATTTTGAACGCTAAGAATCATGAAAAAGAAGGTGAGATTATCGCTCAAGCCGGTAAACGCGGAGCAGTGACTATAGCCACAAACATGGCTGGCCGTGGAATCGATATTAAGCTCGGAGGCAATCCTCTCGTAAAATCCGAATATGATTTTGTGAAAAGTGCCGGTGGGCTTTTTGTTTTAGGTACTGAAAGGCATGAAGCTAGAAGAATAGACAACCAGCTTCGCGGACGCTCTGGTAGGCAGGGGGATCCAGGTGAAACGCAGTTTTATGTTTCTCTTGAAGATGACTTAATGCGTGTTTTCGGATCGGAAAAAATACAAACGATGATGGGACGTTTTGGCATACCAGAAGATCAGCCGATAGAAAACCGCTTTATTGGGCGCACGCTTGAGGGAGCGCAGGCAAAGATAGAAGGTTTTCATTTTGATGCTCGAAAAAATACTCTAGAATATGACGATGTGATGAATCATCAGCGTAAGATTATTTACGAAAGACGCAATGTGATGTTGCATTCAAAGAGGGAAGAAGTTGAAGATTTTCTTCAAGATATTATAAAGTGGAAAGAAAAAGTAGCTCCGACGCCCGAAAGGGTCGGAGTCCCGACTGTAAGCGTCGGGATTGAAGAAAAGAGAAAGAAATTAGGAGATGATGCGTTTTTTGAAGTTGTTCGTCGTATTGCTCTATACACTACAGACACATTGTGGATGGAACATTTGGAGGCGATGGATTATTTGCGTTCATCGGTAAATTTACGCGCTTATGGTCAGCGTGAACCGATCGTGGAATATAAAAAAGATGGTTTGATGATGTTTAAGCAAATGGAAGAAACGTTTAAAGAACAAGTTTGCTCTTTGATTGGCACCATCACAGAGCCGGCAAAAGCTGAAACTAATCAAATAAAACAAACTTTGGTGACTAGCCAGGATAATGAGCAAAATGGCATGAAACCTGCCCGCAATGCTTCTAGCATAGCTGATGCAGGCGGGGATATTGGTCGAAATGATCCTTGTCCTTGCGGGGCGATAAATCCTGCGACTGGCGAGGTTTATAAATATAAAAAATGCGGACTCATCAATGCTCCACAACACAGGAAGTCATTAGTAAATTAAAAAAATATTATGACAACAAATAAAATAAAAATTGGAAAATATCGGCATTTTAAAAATGAAGAGAAAGAATATCAAGTTCTCGGAGTAGCAAAACATTCTGAAACAGGAGAAGAATTAGTGGTTTACAAGAAACTTTATGATGATTATTCTATGTTCGTTCGTCCACTCGTTATGTTTATGGAAACTGTAGAATTTAACGGTCAAAAAGTTCCTAGGTTTGAGTATATTGGGGAGTAATATGAAAAATTTAGAAAATAAAATAGAACTAGCGAAGCCATCATTGGAACACAGAGACAGTTTTTTTGAAGCTGTTCGAGAATTTGAGGCTGAAGGGAAAAGTATTTATATGCATGGGGAGAAACCCAATGATGATTTTAACAAGGTTCTTGAAAAAATTAGAAATTATGAAAAGGGAATAAATTTACCAGCAGATAGAGTTCCACAGACGGAATTGTGGCTGGTTGAAGGTAATAAATTTATCGGTTGGGTTAAGATTAGGCATCAGCTTAATGAAAATTTACTTTTACAAGGTGGGCATATTGGTTATGCAATAAGGCCTTCGGAACGAAAAAAAGGTTATGGGACAAAGATTTTAGAATTAGCTTTATCTGTGGCGAAAAGTTTAGGAATAGAAAAAGCGTTATTGACTTGCGATGATGACAATTTTGGTTCGGGGAAAATTATAGAGAAAAATGGCGGTATTCTAGAAAATAAAGTAGATAACGATGGAAAACTTAAAAGGAGATATTGGATAGAGAATAAATAAAATAAAAGAACTTTATTAGCAACAAGATTTTCAAAATAATATTTTTAACGAAAATTACTTAATTACTATAAAATAATGCGGTCGTCTTATTTTGTAGTATAATAGATTTATGCAAGATAGGATAGATTTAAAGAGAATTATTTTAACAACAGTTGCCACTGCTGGAATCTTAGCAATTGCAGTGCTTGCACCGAATGTTTTACAGGTTTTGAAGCCATTTCTTAAAAAGAAAAAACGATATAACTTTAAATATTATTTAAATCAAAAAGCAAGAAAACTATTGAAAGATGGTTTGCTTAAAATAGATACAGAAAACGGAAAACAACTCCTTTCATTGACTAAAAAAGGGGAGCGAAAATTGCTTTATTATCAAATTAAAGAGAAGGAGATACCAAAATGGGATGGGAAATGGAGAGTAGTTACCTTTGATGTGTGGGAAAGTGCTAGGTCTAAGAGAAATATTTTACGAAACGAAATAAAAGATTTTGGTTTTATTCAATTACAGCGAAGCGTTTGGATTTTTCCTTATGAATGTTCTGAATTTATAGAGCTTTTGAAGACAGACTTATCTTTTGGTAAAAATATAAGATATATGGTGGTTGAAAACTTAGATCATGACGAGAATCTTATAAAATATTTTGGTTTGAAATTGTCTCCTTAATCTTAATTTTCTTTAATGCTATAAAATAATGCGGTCGTCTTATTTTGTAGTAATGATGGTTTTGTGGTAATGTTTGAATATGTAGGGGAATAATTTTATGAGACAACTAACATTTAGATTAAAACCGAATCAGTTATTAAAAGAAGAGATTGAAAAAAGAGCTCAAGACATCAGGGCTGGGGTACTATTAGCGATTGTCGGGTCTCTTGAAAATGCAAATCTAAGAATGGCTGGTGCGACTTCCGGTAATCAGGTTGTAAAAAATTTTAAAGGACCGTTTGAAATTGTAGCTGGCACAGGAACAATTTCTCAAGACGGTTGCCATATTCATATTTCAGTTTCTGATAAAGAAGGAAAAGTAATTGGAGGTCATTTAAAAGATGGATGTAAAATAATCACAACAGCAGAAATTGTATTGGGAGTATTTGATGATGTTTCCTATAAAAGGGTTTATGATAAAGACACTGGTTTTAAGGAATTAACATCAGAATAATTTTATGATTTTTCAGATATTAAAAATTAAGAAGATGGCGAGTGAGGCGACGGATAATCCGGGGAAATTTACAAGTGGGCAGATAAGGGAATTATTTGTGAGTATGTTAATTGCACCATTGCTTTTTGTTTTATTTCTTTTTGTAATATTTTTTATTTTAGGATTTACTACTTTACTCGGTGGGCCTTTTTTGTTTTTTAAATTTCTTTTTTGGATATCTTTTATAATTGTATTGAGTATCTTTTATTTTTTAATAAAAATATATCAGCTCATTAGATCTTTGACGAAAGGCGCTGTCGAGAGTACTTTAAAAGTAGAATCAAAAATCATAGAATAATATGCTGAAAAATTTAAAATTAAAGAGGCGGATTATTGCGGCTCTGGCAAGGATGCATTTTTTTGGCAATCCGTCAGCAAAGATGAAAATCATCGGAGTGACAGGTACAAATGGCAAGACGACGACGGCCACGCTTCTTTATAGGGTTACAAAAGCACTTGGTTTCAAGGCTGGGCTTATCAGCACTGTAGAAAATATTATTGATGGGAAAGTCGTTGTCGCTCCAGTGGGCAGGGCTGTTCCGGGCACGACTCCAGACCCTATAAATTTACATAAATTATTAAATGAAATGGTGGAGGGGGGATGTGAATATGTTTTTATGGAAGTTTCTTCGCATGCTTTAGACCAAAACAGGGTAGCTGGCATAAATTTTGCTGGTGGAATTTTTACGAATCTGACTCATGATCATCTGGATTATCACAAGAATTTTTATAATTATTTTGAAGCAAAAAAGAAGTTTTTTAAGATGTTGCCTGCGTCTGCTTTTGCACTTTCTAATGCCGATGATTCATATGGATTGAAAATGTTGGAAGGAATCAAAGCAAGAAAATATACTTATGGCCTAAAAAATCAGGGGAATAAGGCTGATTTTAATGAGAGAATTAATACGAGACTTTTAGGAGAATTTAATGCATACAATGTTCTTGCCGTCTCGAGTGTTTGTTTTTTGCTTGGTTTTGATATGCCTAGAGTAAATAAAATCTTGGAGACCATAGATCCGCCAAAGGGGCGCTTTGAACATTTCACATCTAAGAATGGTGTTTTAGTTATAGTCGATTATGCGCATACGCCTGATGCGCTCCAAAATGTTTTGAAAACAACAAAAGATATAATCCCGACCAAAGTCGGGACTCCGATAAAGGTCGGAGAAAAGGGTAAAATTATTTCTGTATTTGGTTGTGGGGGAGACCGTGATCCTTTAAAGCGAAGTGTGATGGGTAAAATAGGAGCGGAATTATCTGATATAGCTATTTTTACATCTGATAATCCTCGTAGTGAAAACCCTGATGAAATAATTTCTCAAATGAAAAAAGATTTGACTACATTATTGCTTAAAAAAATAAGAACAATAGCAAATAGGCATGAGGCAATAATTGAAGCGGTAAAATTGGCTCAAAAAGGGGACATCATTCTCTGCGCTGGCAAAGGTCATGAAAATTATCAGGAAATAAAAGGTGTAAAGCATCATTTTGACGATATGGAGGAATTTAAAAAAGTTTATGATTGATTTTAAACAACAATTTAAAGGTAAAAAGATAACTGTCATGGGGCTCGGGCTTTTGGGGCGGGGGTTGGGATATACAAAGTTTTTAGCGGAATGTGGAGCGGACTTGATTGTGACAGATTTAAAGACAAAAGAGCAATTGGCGACTTCAATAAAAAAATTAGAAAAATTTCCTAGTATTAAATTTGTTCTAGGTGAGCATAGACTGGAGGATTTTAGAAACAGAGACATGATTATAAAGTCTGCTGGTGTTCCATTTGATTCTATCTATATTGCTGAAGCTAGAAAAAATAATATTCCTATAGAGATGGATGTTTCTTTGTTTGCAAAGCTTGCTCCAGATGTAATGATAATAGGAGTGACAGGCACAAGAGGGAAATCAATGACAACAGCCCTTATTTATGAAATTTTATCCGCCTACGTTAAAGCTTCGGCAGGACAAGAAAAAAAGTGGAAGGTTTATCTTGGTGGTAATGTCCGTGGAGTAGCAACGCTTCCACTTTTAGAAAAAGTACAGGCTGGAGATATTTTGGTTTGCGAGCTTGATTCTTGGCAGTTGCAAGGCTTTGGTGAGGCGAAAATTTCTCCACATATTTCCGTTTTTACTTCTTTTATGCCAGATCATATGAATTATTATAAAGATGATATAAAAGCTTATTTTGCTGATAAAGCAAATATATTTAAATATCAAAAAAGTGAGGATATTTTGATAATTCGTCCAGATATGAAGGAATTAATACCAGAATATTTTAAAAACCTGCCTGCCGGTAGGCAGGGTAAATTAATTGTTGTTAGTGCAAAAGATACAAAAAATTACGAATTTGTTGTGCCCGGAGAATATCAAAGAGAAAATTTGGCTTGTGCAGTTGCTGTAGCAGGAGAGTTTGGGGTGCCGGAAGAGTCTATTAAAAAAGCAGTTAGAAATTTCAAAGGTTTAGAAGGAAGATTGCAATATGTAAAAACAATTAAAGGCGTAAAGATATATAATGACAATAATGCGACAACTCCGGAAGCTACGATGGTGGGCATTGAAGCGCTAGTTTCCCCTAAGTCTGACTTAGAGGGCAAAAAAATTGTACTAATTTGTGGTGGAGCAGATAAGGGGCTTAAACTAGATAATTTTACAGAAGTTGTAGAAAAATATTGCAAAGCAGTGGTGTTGATTCCGGGGACGGGGACAGACATTCTGTCTAGTAGAAAGTTAAAAGTAGAAAGTTATAAAGTAAAAGATTTGAATGAAGCAGTTAAAACTGCGTTAGGTCTTGCCTCACGCGGTGATATAATACTATTTTCACCCGCCTTTGCGTCATTTGGAATGTTTAATAATGAATATGAGCGTAACGATTTATTTTTAGAAATAATTAAAGAGTTAAAATAAAATGAAAAAGAAGACACAAATATTTTTTTTACATGGCGGGGAAACTTTTAAAAATCAAAAAGATTATTTGCATTTTTTAAAAACAAGGAAGATTTCTTTAGAGAGAAAGGTAAGATGGTCTGCTGTTTATCTTAGAAAAAATCTAGGCAGAAATTTTGAAATCATAAAGCCTCGTATGCCATTGCAAGATAATGCAAAATATAATGATTGGAAAATAAATTTTGAAAGGTATATTCCTTATTTTAGAAATGGTGTGATTTTAATTGGTAATTCTTTGGGAGGGATTTTTCTAGCAAAATATTTATCCGAACATAAATTTCCAAAAAAGATATTGTCTACTTATTTAATTTGCCCGCCATTTGATGACACGGTGCCTGGGGAGGATTTGGTGGGGGGATTTAAGTTAAAATCTGACTTATCTTTACTGGAGAAAAACTCTAAAAATTTATATTTAATGTTTTCAAAGGATGATAATGTAGTCCCTTTATCTCATGCCGAGAAATATAGGAATAAATTAAAAAATGCGAAGATAATAATATATAAAAATAAGGGTGGTCATTTCTTGATCTCAAAATTTCCGGAAATTATTAGAATGATTAAAAAGGATGTAAAAAAATAAAATGTACGTAGAATTATCAAAAATTAAAAAAGTATTTTTTGTCGGAATCGGGGGGGTTGGGATTTCGGCTATTGCTAGGCTGATGCTCTTGCAAGACAAGGATGTTTCCGGATCTGATCTTTCGGCGAGCTTGATAACTAGCGAACTTGAAAAGCTAGGAATTCATATAGCTATAGGGCAGAGCGTAGAATTGATTCCGAAAGATGCTGAGCTCGTAGTTTATTCAACAGCAATACCAAAATACGATGCTGAATTCTTTAAGAAATTAAAAAATTTTGGTGTTAAAATAGCAAGCTATCCAGAAATGCTTGGTTTGGTGACAGATGGTAAATATACGATTGCAGTTTCTGGAACTCATGGCAAGACGACAACGACAGCCATGGTGGCAAAAGTTTTAATTGATTCTAAACATGATCCATCTGTCATTGTGGGAAGTTTATTAAAAGATTACAAATCAAACCTAGTTGTCGGTAAGAGCAATTTCTTTGTGGTGGAAGCTTGTGAATATGAAAGAGCTTTTTTAAATATTAAACCGAAAGTTTTAATAATTACAAATATCGAGCCTGACCATTTGGATTATTATAAAAATATAAAAGACATTCAAAATGCTTTCAAACAGTTGATGTCGCAGACTGAACATTTGATTGTTTTTAATGGACAAGATAAAAATACGAGTACGCTAGTTGCTGATTATGAAAAAAATAATTCAAAATGCGGAGTGGTGGATTACACCAAATATCTTGATAAAGTTCCAAAGCTTTCTGTGCCTGGCGAGCATAATCGCATGAATGCGGCAGCTGCTTTTGTAGTGGCAGATATGTTGAATATAAATGTAGCTGATACACAGCAAAGCTTGGCAGGATTTTCTGGCACTTGGCGAAGGTTAGAAAAAAAGGGGGAGACAAAAGAAGGCACAATCATTTATGACGATTACGCTCATCATCCGACAGAAATAAAAGCGAGTTTGCAGGCGCTTCGAGAGCTTTACCCCCACACCAATGATATTGGTGTGGGGGTTTACCCGGAAGGAAAGAAAATCACGGTTCTTTTTCAGCCACACCTCTATAGTCGAACCAAAGCTTTGTTTGATGATTTTGCAAAAAGTTTTAAAGGAGCCGATAAAACACTTCTTCTTCCGATTTATTTTGCTCGAGAAGTCAAAGATGAGAGTATATCTAGCGAAAAATTAGCTGAAGCAATAAAAAAAGAAGGGGATAATGCGCAAGCATTTCCGGACTTTGCATCAGCTGAAGAATTTGTAAAAACCTTGAATCTTGGTCCAAAAGACGTATTTGTGACGATGGGAGCTGGCGAAGCCTATAAAGTTGCCGAAAAAGTCTTTGACGTAAAATCTTTATCGATATAGGCTGTTTTTGATTTTGTTATTTTACCCTTATTTTATAAAGGTATTTTAGCTTGACTTATGCTGAAATCGTTGCATAACTATTGACATTTAAACTGGAATATGATAGTATATAAGTATATCTTTATAGTATAGGTCAGATTAATTTTTGGCTTATTAAATAAGGGTTTTTTAGTTTTTACAGCGGTTTAAACTAAAAATACGGTCAATGTTTTACGCCTGTCCGCCATCGCTTTTAGCGAAAGCGGGCGGAGAGCACAACCGCTTAATATGAAAAATAAAAAATTAATACGTTTTGTGGAGTCGTTTATCTTATTACCAATCTTAACAATATCATCTCAAATGCCAGCGGGATCTATCTCGCAAGCTGTTGTAAATATTGTTAATACTCCATCAGTCGTATCTCAAGAAAAACAAAATATTTCAATTTCTGACTTTTTGGCCCTTAATGATGTTAAGAATCAGAAGATTGAAGACCAAAAGATCAAAGCTGAAGCTATTGATGCTTATTTTGGAGAACATGATATGCCCCTCGAAGGTATGGGTATGAAAATGGTAGAGGAAGCAGAGAAGAACGATCTTGATTGGCGTCTATTGGCTGCTATTGCAGTGCGAGAATCTACCGGAGGTAAGTTTGAATGTAAGAAAGTTGAGAATAATGCTTTCGGTTGGGGTTCTTGTAAGATTGGATTTAAGTCCAACGAAGAGGCTATAGAAATTGTGGCTAAAAATTTGGGTGGGAATAATCCAAATACTGCCAGACACTATGAAGACAAAACTACCAAACAAATTTTGCGCGCTTACAATCCGCCTTCTATAGTGCCTAGATATGCAGAGCAGGTTATCTCTATTATGAATACTATTGGCTCTGTTGACGAAGAAGTTGTAACTACTGCAAAAGTTGCATAAAAAATTCCCCTCTGCTTATGAGCAGAGCGGGATTTTAGTTTAATTATATGATGTTATAATATGAATCTATGGAAAATAAACCAGATTTTAGTATCCGCAGGCTGATTATAAAAAGTAGACATAGCAAAGAAGAATCTAGAGAAAAGAAAGTAATTTTAAAAGGTTCTTCGGATGAAAATCTAGTAGAGATTGAAGGAGATGCGGAATTAGTTCTAAAAGAATTGATGGAGGAAAATAGTGAATGGATTGAAATACAGAAAAAAAGAATATTGGCAGATTTTTCTTCATTAAATGAAGAAAAAGTTGTGAAAGTTTATAATCAGGGTCTTTTAATATTTTTAAAACAGCAATATCGTCTTTTTACAAATGATCAAAAAAGTGGACAAAGAATTTTTCCTTCTATTATGAAAAGTAGGGATTATTTAAGACAACAAATCATAGCTTATACATTTGATTTCATACAATCTCTAAAGGCTTCAAAGAAAGAAGGTCTCACCCCAGATCAAGCATTAAAACTTGCCTATTTATCATATAGACATGATCCTGATGTATTAAAAAAATTATCTGCCAAATATCCAAAAATTGAGAAATGGATTTTAAAGCAAATATTATTGCAACATCCATCTGATTCAGAACAGTTTATTATTGATTATCTAAAAACTGTTGATGAATTGATTATAAAATATCCAGAGGTAGATTTGGGAGTTATTCATCAAGCTACACTGGGATATTTTGATCCTGTAACTTTTATTGAAAATTATTTAAAAGAGGTTGAAAGACTGTTGGGAATTTATCCGAAAGTTCACAAAAGTGTCCTTAAGTATGCAGCATTATATTTTTCTGATCCTGAAAAAGAGCAACAGTTTATTTTGAAACATTTGAAAGAGTAACACAAAAAAAACGGAAGCCTTGCTTCCGTTTTTTTTGTGTTAGACAAGGTTTAACCTTGTCTATTCTAGATGCACCAAGGTCATCTTTTGGTCTTTTGGTTCAAACAATGTGATTTGGAAATTATAATTTTTTCCAAGTTCTAGTTTTTCGCGAAGTTTAGCTTCGGATGGGAAAGTGGAATTGTGTACAAGTCCAGCTACGCCTTCTTTGATAGAAACGAGTGCGCCATGTTTGTTGTATTTGATGACTACGCCTTTGATGATGTCGCCTTTCTTTAATTTACCTTCAAATTCTTTCCAAGGATTTTCTTTTAGGGCTTTAATAGAAAGTGAAATTTTGCCATCTTTTATTTCAATCACCTTTGCGCGAATTTTTTCTCCGATTTTAAACATTGTGCGTGGGTTTTCTACAAGGCCCCAGTCAAGCTCAGAAATATGAACAAGTCCTTCCAATCCATCTTCTAATTTTACGAATATTCCGAAATCAACAATGCCGGCAATTGTGCATTCCAATTCTTGACCAACAGAATGTTTGCTCAAGATTTCTTTTTTCTCTTCAGGGTTGTTGTCTTTTTCAGAGAATATTAGTTTACCTTCTTTTGGCAAAGTGGAAATAATCATCACAGAGATCTTTTGTCCTACCAATTTCTTTAATTCTTTAAGAATTTTATCTTTATCAGAATCAAGCACACGAGGGTAGTGGTCTGCTTTTAGTTGAGATGCCGGCAAGAATCCCTGAATGCCTTGCCATTCCAAAATAAGTCCGCCTTTGTTTGCGTCTTTTATTTCCAATTCCATTATCGTCTTATCTTTAATTGCCTTCTCGGCATCGCTCCAGGTGAGAGCTTGTTTTGCTTCTTTTAAGGAAAGTTCGATGTAGCCGTCCTCATTTTCTCTTTCGACAACTTTTGCCTTAATGATATCGCCGATACTTATTTTCTTGATGATATCTTTTGCATTGATGAATTCTCGGCCATAAATAATACCTGCGCCGTAAGGTGCTAGGTCTACATAGACTGATGATTTTTCAACACTAATAACCGAACCTTCTACTAGAGAATCAACTTCTGGTTTGTTTATGGTTCGATCGACGATTGATTTTAAGACTGGATTTTCTTCTACTGCCACTACTGTCTCTTCTTTTTTAATCATATATATTAATAAAAAAATCCGCTTGAAAGCGGACTAAGGTTTAGGTTCTAAAGGACCAATTTGCATCCAATAGGGTTACCCCAAATCCATCTTTTAATGCTTTTATCTTAGCAAAAAATATGCTATAATGCAAGTAATGATAATCACATATTTCGGCAAACAATTTTTCAAGATTCAAAAAGGGGACATGGTCCTTGCTTTTAACCCTGTCAGTAAAAGTTCAAAAACAGGCATAAATGCTCATTTCGGAGCTGACGTTGCTCTTGTGACCACTAATCATCCTGACTATAATGGAGTGGAACAGCTTTCCCATGGTGATCGAGTTCCTTTTGCTATTAACGGTCCGGGGGATTATGAAATAAAAGATGTTTTTATAAAAGGTGTATTGTCCGAGGCATCTTTGGCGGACAAAAAATATATCAACACTATTTATATGTTCTCGGTAGACAATATTAATGTTGCATTTTTAGGAGCGTTATCAAATGTGGAAATTTCCAAAGAAGCTCATGAAGCTATAAATAGTCCAGACATTCTTTTTGTTCCAATCGGAGGCAAGGGTTTACTCGATCCAAAGTCTGCAGCAAAGTTTGCTCTTTCATTTGAACCAAAGATGATAATTCCGATGGATTACGATGATTCATCTCTGAAAGTTTTCTTAAAAGAAATTGGAGAAGAAAAAGCCGAAGTCGTAGATAAATTGACGCTCAAATTAAAAGATTTGGAAGGCAAAGAAGGAGAAGTGGTCGTGCTTAAGAGTTTATAAAGTTATAAAGTAAAAAGTTTATAAAGTCATGAAAAAAATTATTTTAAATTTAAGAAGTCAGCCCGAACATGTTCGAAGAAATATTTTGCATGTTTTGACAGTTTTTTTTGCTGTCGCCTTATTGCTCATTTGGGTTTTTTCTTTAGGAACAAATTTGAGCAGTCCGGAAACTCAAGCAAAAATAAATAACGATTTGGAGCCATTTTCTGCATTAACAGCAAACATAGTCGACGGATATTATAGTATTACAGGATCCAATTAATTCTTTATGGCGAAAAAGTCTTTAGAAATAAAAGAAGAGGGAGTTAATAGAGATAAAATTCTTCCGGTTGATGTGGTGGCGGAAATGAAAGAGTCATATTTGGCATATGCTATGTCTGTCATTACTTCGCGTGCTTTGCCTGACGTCCGAGATGGACTCAAACCTGTGCATCGTAGAATCCTTTTTGCTATGCATGAAATGGGACTCACTGCTTCGGCGCGTTTTAGGAAATCAGCTGCAGTAGTCGGAGATGTGCTCGGAAAATATCATCCTCATGGAGACGTGGCAGTTTATGATTCAATGGTGGGCATGGCGCAAGAATTTTCTTATCGTTATCCTTTTGTTTTGGGGCAAGGAAACTTTGGCTCTATCGATGGAGACAATGCTGCGGCGATGCGTTATACCGAAGCGAAAATGTCCAAGATTAGCAGTGAGCTTTTACGTGATTTAGAAAAAGAAACAGTTGATTTCCGTCCAAACTATGACCAGACTCGCAAAGAGCCGATAGTTTTTCCATCTTCAGTGCCTGCGCTTCTTTTAAATGGAACTCTTGGTATCGCTGTCGGTATGGCGACAAATATTCCTCCGCACAATTTAGCGGAAGTATTGGATGCGACAAAACATTTGATAGAAAATGAAGACGCTACTACTGAAGACTTGATGCAATTCATCAAAGGTCCGGATTTTCCGACCGGTGGAATAGCTTATGGCTATAAAGACATGCTTCATGCTTATTCTGGAGGGCGAGGTGGCGTGGTTACTAGAGGTGAAGCAGAAATAGTAGAACAAAAAGATGGTAATTTTTCTATCATCATTACTTCCATTCCTTTCAGAGTAAATAAATCAAATTTAATTGTCGCCATTGCAGAATTAGTTCAAGAAAAGAAGCTCGAAGGTATCAAAGGCCTTCGTGATGAGTCAACTAAAGACATTCGAATCGTTATCGATTTGAAGCCGAGCGCGCATCCGGAGAAAGTTTTGAATTATATTTACAAAAATACCCAGCTTGAATCAAATTTCAATTTTAATATCGTGGCTCTAGTAGATGGCGTTCCGCAAACTTTATCACTCAAGTCAATCTTGGAGCAATTCGTTTTGCATAGAAAGGAAATAGTAAAGAGAAGGAGTGCTTATGATTTGAGAAGAGCCGAAGAACGCGAACACATCTTGCTCGGTCTTAAAAAAGCTCTAGACAAGATAGACAAAGTGATTTCTGTCATTCGTGGTTCCAAAAATTCTCAGATTGCGAAGGTTAATTTAATGAAAGAGTTCAAGTTTTCTGACTTGCAAGCAACAGCTATTTTGGAAATGAAATTATCCAAGTTGGCAGGATTAGAAAGGCAAGCAGTTGAAGACGAACTTAAAGAAAAGCAGAAATTTATAGCTGAAATGAAAGACCTTTTAGCTAGTCCAAAAAAGATACTCAAAACTATTGCCGGTGAATTGGAAGAAATTCGCGTTAAATATGCCGATGAAAGACGAACAAAAATAGTAAAAGGTGGAGTAAAAGAAATCTCAGATGAAGATTTAATGCCGGAGAAAGAGACGATGTTGGTGCTCACGGCCGGAGGATATGTAAAATGCACCGATCCGTCTGAATATCGCGCTCAAAAAAGGGGCGGAGTCGGAGTAATTGATTTAGAAACAAAAGAAGAAGACTTTGTGACAAAACTCGTATCTGGTTCTACGCATAGCAATTTACTATTTTTCACAAACCTCGGAAAAGTTTATCAGATGAAAATGTATGATATCCCAGAAGGACGTCGCGCGACAAAAGGAAAATCTATTATGAATTTCCTCTCGCTTTCTGGCGAAGAAAAAGTAAATTCTATTTTGGCTATGCCAAAAGACATAGACAAGACTCCGACTTCTCTCATGCTTGTGACAAAAAACGGAACAGCTAAAAAAATGTCTTCTGAAAGTTTCAAAGATGTGCGTCGAAGTGGGATTATCGCTATTCGTTTGGATAAAGACGATCAGCTTATCTCTGCGCTTGTTACTGAAAAGGGAAACGAAGTGATGATAGCGACAGCCGAAGGTCAATCTATCAGATTTAAAGAATCCGACATCAGGGAAATGGGTAGGACAGCCGGAGGCGTGCGCGGAATAAAACTTGGTAAGAGTGATGAAGTCATCGGTGTGGACGTTATCAAAAAAGCGACAGAAAAAGGTGCATTCTTGACGATGAGCGCAAATGGTTTCGGTAAAAAGACTGAGCTAAAAGAATACAAAGTTCAAAAACGTGGTGGTTCCGGTATAAAAACTGCAAAAGTCACTCCAAAGACGGGTAAACTTATCGTGGCAAAAGTGCTCTCGGGTGAAGAAGAGGAGTTAATAGCAATGTCCAAGAAAGGCCAAGTCATTCGAACCACACTGAAAGATATTTCATCCCTTGGCCGTCAGACTCAAGGTGTGACCATCATGCGTCTGCGCGCAGGCGACGGCATCGCCTCGCTTGCTTGTATCTAGTGTTGTATAATAATTAGATATGTTTACTGACCCGATAAAAAATTTAAGAGCCTTTGGGTTAAGAGAGGACAATGTTGTGGCGGATTTGGGCGCTGGGACTGGTTTTTATTCTGTGGCTGCGGGGCATATAGTAGGCAGAGGAAAAGTCTATGCTATTGAAATAGTGAAAGATTTTCTAGAGACGATAAAAAACAAAGTTCATGATGCTCATTTAAAAAATGTAGAAATTCTATGGGGTGATATTGAAAAACTTGGTGGTACAAAATTGCGTGATGGCATTATAGATGCGGCTATTGCTTCAAATGTTCTTTTTCAGGTTTCAAATAAAGAGAATTTTATACAAGAAACGAAAAGAATTTTAAAACAAAAGGGGAGAGTCTTATTGATAGATTCATCAAAACCATCGATCATGGGTGCAGGTGCAATAGTCTCTAAAAACAAGGCTCGTGAGATGTTTGAAAAGAATGGCTTTATCTGGGAGAGAGACATTAATGCAGGCGAGCATCATTATGGTATGATATTAATTAAGTCATCCCAGTAGTAGAGCATTTAGCCCACTGTGGGACAGGTAAAAGTAAAAAAATCATGAAAAATTTTCAACTCATAACCGTAATCATATTTATCGCCCTGGCTATCTTTGGAGTTTTGGTTTTTTCTGGAGCTATACCTTTGGGGAATAATAATGCGCCAGGAAGCCTAGGAACTGTAGTTCTATGGGGAACGGTAAAGTCTGCTACTATTGCTCCAATTTTACAAGAGTTCAACACTGCCAATCCTACTTTTACAGTTAAATATGTACAAAAAGAAGCAGGAAGTTTTGATTTGGATTTGTTGGAGGCATTAGCTGGAGGCGTCGGTCCTGATTTGTTTTTCTTGCCTGACGATTTGGCTTTTCATTATTCTAATAAAATTTTCAAGATTCCATTTTCTAGCCTTTCGCTTGCTTCTTTTAAGAGTAATTTCGCTGGTGCAGGGGATGTGTTTTTGACCAGTACGGGCGCCTTGGCTTTTCCTTTATCTATTGACCCACTTATGATGTATTACAACAGGAGCATCCTTGACTCTAGTGGAGTCGTTTCTCCGCCAGTTTTCTGGGATGATTTAGTCGGCCTCGCGTCAAAACTTACAAAAAAAGATGATACAAATAAAATAATAAAAAGCGCAGTTGCTTTGGGGCACTTTTCCAATGTGAATAATGCCAAAGATATTTTGTCCGCTCTTTTAATGCAGACGGGAAACCCTATTGTAGTAGAAAAAGACGGAATTTTTGATTCTAGTTTGAATACCAGTACTTTCAATCCAAAATATGACCTCGGTTCAATTTTGAGATTCTATACGGATTTTGCCGATCCAAACAAAGAAGTTTATTCTTGGAATAAATCGTTTCCGAATTCTAGTGATGCTTTTTCAGCGGAGAATTTAGCATTATATTTTGGTTTTGCTAGCGAACTACCTTCTCTTGTGAATAAAAATCCAAATCAAAACTTGGGAGTTACTTCATTTCCTCAAATTAAAAATTCTAATTTCAAATCAACTATGGCTCATGTGACGGGCATAGCTATCTTATCTTCTTCAAAAAACTTTAACACAGCCTTTACTGCAGCGAGTCTGCTTTCTTCCGGCAATTTTGCTTCCAAGTTCGCAATTGCGACAGGCACAGCACCTGCGCGTAGAGATTTGTTAAATGTAAAACAGTCCAATGCTTATTCTCCGATTTTCTATAATTCAGCTCTCTTTGGAAAGAGTTGGCTTGATCCATCACAAAAAGACACAGACAACATCTTCCGAAATATGATAGATGGAGTACTTTCAAACAATATGACTGTAGAGAGTGCCATTTCCGACGCTAGTAGTAAGTTGGGATTACTTTTGTTAAAGTAGTAGAAAGTTTATAAAGTTTATAAAGTTATAAAGTAATGCAAAAAATTAAAAAATTCGTGATTTTACTTTCAATACTTTTTATGCCAGTTGTTTCTCTTGCAGAAAATTTTGTTTTAATACCTTGCAAGGGTGCTGATTGTGATTTTAATGGTTTAATGGCTCTTATAAATAATGTAATTCATTTTGTGCTCTTTTATATGGCTGTTCCTATCGCCGCTATTATGTTCTTTTATGCTGGTTTTATGATGGTGACTTCAGCAGGTAGTTCGGAAAGCAAGACTAAAGCCAAAAATATTTTTTCTAGTGCTGTTTATGGGCTTGTCATTGTGGCAGCCGCTTGGCTCATTGTTAGGACTATATTATCAATCTTGGGCTATGAAGGGGCTTGGATATTTAATAATTTTAAATAAGGTGTATAATATAATCATGAATTTCATAAAAAAGAGTTGGTCCAAATTGGTTTTATTGTCTTATGCTTTTTTTATACCTATTATTTCCTTTGCTCAAAATGAGCAGATATCTCCAAATAATCCTTGCACTGCAGGTAAGATTTGTAACCCAATAAAAACAGATACAATCAATGACTTAATCAAAACTCTCTTAGAGGGAGTTTTGAAAGTGGGTATACCTATCGTTGCTTTGGCTATTATTTATTGTGGTTTTCTTTTTGTGTCTGCTCAGGGTAATACAGAAAAATTAACTGAAGCAAAAAAATCTCTTACATATACTTTGATCGGCGCAGCGATATTATTAGGTTCATGGGCTATTGCACAGCTTATATCAAACACTGTGCTCGCGCTTTGAGCAAGTAAAAAGTTTATAAAGTTCGTAAAGTTATAAAGTAATGAAAAAAATAAAAAAATACGCAATATCTATTTTAATAATCTTCGCACTCATTGGGGTTTTTAGTCCAGTGGTTCAGATTAGTGCAGATTCATTACAAACATTTGAGCAATCGCAGGATTACCCACCAAGTTATTATGCAAATAATCAACCTTCATCATCCACCTGTACTGCTTTAACCGGCGTGCAAAGTGTGATATGTAAAGTAAATGAAATAGTTGGTTCAATAGTCCCTGTTTTGATTGCTTTAGGATTAGTATATTTTGTCTGGGGAGTAATTCAGTATATGATAGGCACCGAAGAAGAGACTAAAAAGGGCGGAAAAGGGAAAATAATTTATGGCATTATCGGTTTGGCTGTTATTGTTGGTGTTTGGGGATTAGTAAATATTTTAAAAACTACTTTTGTTAATTCAGAAAATCTTTCTGCGCCTACTCTTTCGACTATAACTACAGTTGGGACGAGTGCTAGTTGTGATATTACTAAAACTTCAAAATTTCAAGACGTTTTGTGTTATGTTACTAAAATCATCAATAATTCTATCATTCCTCTCATTTTTGCTCTTGCTCTAGCTATGTTTGTCTGGGGTGTGGTACAGTTTGTTTTGAATAGCGATGAAGAGGTGAAGAAAGAAAAAGGAAGGCAGTTTATGCTTTGGGGGATTATAGCTTTGACGGTGATGATTTCTGTATGGGGTTTGGTGGCAATATTAGGTGACACCTTTAAGATTAAGACCAATGTCCTTCCGCAAGTTCAACCACCTACAACACGCTAGATTGCATTTGTTTTTATGATACAATTAAAAGATATTATTATTAGTTATTATTAGGTCGGATTATTAGTAAAAAGTTATAAAGTTTATAAAGTTATAAAGTAAATTTATGAAAAAGAAATTAATTGTTTTATCAGGTTTTGTTTTAGGTTTAGCTCCTGTCGTGGCTTTAGCACAAGGTACAGTCGGAGGTTGCGCTGGAATCATTACGGGTGGGGATCAAACACTTGTAACGGTAATTTGTAAGGTAAATCAAATTATAGGTGTTATCGTCCCAGTTTTGATTGCTTTGGGTGTTGCTTACTTTATCTGGGGTGTCATCCAGTATGTAATAGGAACTGATGCGGAGGCAAAATCGTCAGCCATAAATAAGATTATTTACGGCATTATCGGTTTAGCCGTTATAGTTGCTGTTTGGGGACTTGTGCAAATCTTAACTAGAACTTTCGGAGTTGATAATCCGACAGCAGTTCCTCTTCCGGGTGTTCCTGGTTTTAATGGTTCTGTTCGATAAAAATGAATCTAGTTAGAGGTTTACTTACTGGAGTCATTGTTGAAGATTATTAATTTTAATTTCTAAGCGGGATGGATTTATTCTCTACAAAAATAGTTTATGGGGCTCAGTCCTTAAATCAGTTTATAGCAAATGTTGATAGGGAAATCATAAACCCTCTTATATTATTTCTTTTTGCCCTTGCTTTGGTTTATTTTCTTTATGGACTGTTTGAATTTATAGCAAATGGAGCAAATGATGAGAAAAAAACGACGGGGAAGAGTCATATGCTTTGGGGCGTTGTAGGGCTAACCATTATGATGGGTGTTTGGTTTATCCTAGGAGTAATAATGAGCACCTTCAATATAGAGGGAATAAAGCCAGAAACAGGGGACGTGGAATTGCCTGAATATGTTGCACCTAGTACGAATGGTTTAAGACAGAATTAGTGAGTAAAAAGAAGAAAAGGCGGTCGTTCACGAGGAACGGTCCGCCCTTTTCTTGTATTGGTCAACAACTTTGTGCTCAGCCAATACGATACTAACTGATCCATTTTGCGCTGGTGTCGGGCGCTCATCGCACTTTTTGCACGATGACTTTTTTATACACTCGCACCCTGACTGGATGCAGGGGGTCCGGAGAAACAAACTCTGCTTCGCCGGGCCTGAATGTTTCAGGGGTTGCAGTTCCTTCCCCTTTTCCAGATATTTCTACCCAATTGCAATTGTTATACTTGATTCGCAATGGGTAGCCATCTGACCGGACCACACATCCCCATCCTACGAAACCACTGCAGGGTGTGTATTTTTCGAACACTTTTTCCAGCATTTCAACCATCTCTACTTTTTGCTGGACGATGCGTTGTGTTGCTGGTGCCGTAACTGCCGGTGGTGGTTTGTTCCAGCGCTTACCTTGCCAGAACGTGCCAAGTGCATCCCACAACGCACCGCCCACTCCTTTTTCTTCCAGGATGGCTCTGGCTTCATCCCGATTCGCCCACGTGGCGGTGTATTTTGGGAACCCCAGCTGGAGGATGAGGAGGGTGAAGACAACTCCGAGAGCTACTATCACCATTCCACGCTTTTGCTTGATCCAGGCGAACGCAAGCCCGCCTGCAATCAAGGCTGCAATGAGCCCCCAGATGAACAAAAGCTCTTGGTCCTTTTCTCCTACTGGCCCCAGCGCTCTTTCGATGACACCGAGACTTTTTTGGAGAATGTAGAATATCACGACAGCTATCGCGAATACTCCAGCTTTTTGGATGCCTTCCAATGCAGTTGTGACTCCATCCTTCACTTGTTTCCAGACTGAGAAGCCTAGATAGAGTGCCATGACGACCCAGAAGGTCGTAAAGAAGGGAGTTTCCCACAGTGCCTTTAACGCAGCACTGATTGCGATGGCTAAACCGAGTAAGCCTAGCCATGGTTGGTTTATTATGTTGTTCATGATTTTTTGAATCCCTTGAATACATTGACGATGGCGTCTTTAATGAACTCAGCTGCTACACTGAGCCACAAGACCTCCATTTCCGTCACTTTGTCTTTTTCTTTGCTTGCTCCAGTGCCAGTTGTTGTAGAGGCTAGTTTTGCTTTCGCTTTTGCCTCTGCTTTTTTTTCTGCCTCTTCCCACCATCTTCCAACATTGTCCTTAAACGCAAGAAGCAACAGTGGAAGAAGTGCAGCGACCATCCAAAAGGCCGCCTTGCTCCAGAACCAACTCTTCACTGGTTTTGTTGTTGTGGTTGTGGTCGGAGGATCACGGAGATATTCTGCGATTCCCGTGAATATGGGTTTCAAAATGGTGAGCCCACCATCAGAAGCCTGAATAACCAACCCCTTGGTTGGCTTCCACACAGACTCAACGACACCCCCTTTTTCAGGGAGGAGAAGTCCTGGTCCCCATCCGTATTGGAGAGCGATGAGGCAGGTAACCACTGTGCTGGCGAAGAAGATAAACCACCATGTGTCCTCGCCACCTTTTCGGAATAATGCCCAGAAGGCATCTTTTCCACCAAACAGACGAATGGTTCCTGCCCCTACCAGGAGGCAGATGGTGATCCATCCGATGAACGGGATCCAAAACCCCGAACTAACGAATGTCGTGATTCCTGTCCAATTCTTCACAATGAGGAAGAGGGACAACACGGCAAGCAACACGAAGCATATTATTGTTTTGCCTTTCATGTTTTCTTTCTTGCACATTTAAGTGCAGATGCGTTCCGATTTACATCGGAACTGGTTTATGAACTTGTCAAAGAGTACGTGTATATTATATCACACTAATACTTGTTTTGTCAAGCAAAAAAGCTCCTTAAAATAAGGAGCTTTTTTGGAAATTTTATTACTGATTAGCTGTGTTTAAGTGGAGTTGATTGATACTTTTCAGCACCGCCATAAATCCTTCTTACCAAGACAACTATAAACAAAATTAATATTGCAACTATTACCCATTGAATCAATCTTGAAGGAATAAAACTATTTGATCCAAAAACTGCGTTGGCTGCGAGGTTGCTGTTATTTCCAGTGTTTGCATTATTTACAGATGTGTTTGTGGAATTAGTAGTAGTTGTTTTAGTAGTTGTAGTATTTGAATCTGTAGTATTTGTTTTTACAACCGGTACTGTTTCGTAAGTATTAACATACACAGGGGTAGGGTTGTATTGATTATAATTTTCAGAAGAAATATTTCCTCCACTTACAACATATCCACCATTTCCAACATATCCACCACCATAATACTGCGCGTTCGTTTTTGATGGTATCATTATCACTCCAAGAGACAAAATGGCTAAAATTACTAAGCTAAAAACGATATTATATTTTATTGTATTTATATTTTTCATCCCGTTTAGAAATCATCCCATCTATACATATTATATTTACATAAAGATAGGTAATTTATTGTTATTTTGTAACATTTTCCCGTTATGTAAATTTCTAACGGGATTCATAACATAGATAGTATAGCATATTCAGATGTAAATGTCAAGAGAAAAGGCGCCTTTCTGCATGGTTAGCAAATTGGCGCCCTTTTCGATTTCGTTGATGTGTTTTGACGTGTTAGTAACGTCGGCGGAAGCCACTACCTCCACTGACGACGAATCCACCGTTACCGACGAACCCTCCTCCGCCGTTTCCTCCACAATATTGTGGAGGGTGGGACGGTGGATAATACCTACCGCCGTATTGTTTTTGCCAAGCGTAACCTGCGTTCCAAGTTGGCCGACTGTTGGCCTGAACCTGCACAGTGCCGACCTTCTCGGCGACTTGCAGCTTGTGTCGCTGTATCCCTTCATTGACTGCGAGGCCTGACTTCACTTCCGACTCGGTGTGGGTCGTTACCCGACCGTCCGGTCCTATGTCGGTCGTGGTTTTTGTGACCGTTGCCTTCTCGCCTTCTATGTAGGGGAGCGGGCCGGTCTTCTGAGCGATGGCCGTGTTTCCATTAAAGGCGCAACCTTGCGTCAATGCCAAAACTGCTACTGCGATTATGATACTCACTGTTTTCATTGTCTGTCTCCTTTGTTGTTATTGTTGTTCCTGCGTGATAGTAACTTAGAAAATCAATTTTCTAAACTATTATCACACAGGAAAGCAAGGAAAATGTAGAAAGAACAATATATCTATTACTTTTAATAGTATAGCATATTCATATGTAAAAGTCAAGGACTATTTTAGCCTTTAAAATATGGGTATTTTTTGTGGGCAAGGGGGGACTCGAACCCCCACCCCTTACGGGATCAGTTCCTAAGACTGAAGCGGCTACCAATTACGCCACTTGCCCAAGATATTTTGCACGTTCCTACTTTGTGGTCACAAGTATTTTTCTACTGAAAAATCTCGCGACCCCGTCTCGGCATCGTCATGCCTATGGCTCGCACAAAATTTTGTGGTCAGGAATATTTTGCTCGTCGACACTCACAAAATTTCACGATCCTGCCTCGGTTGTTTTTTTGCAGAAAAAACATACCTCCGGCTCGCCCTAGTCAGAAAAATTAAAAGCAGTTTTAATTTTTCTGACCTAGTGCGCCCACCAGGGATCGAACCTGGGACATTCTCCTTAAGAGGGAGCTACTCTACCAGCTGAGTTATGGGCGCATATATTTATTCAGTTGTGTGCCCGAGGTGGGAATCGAACCCACATCCCTTACGGGACACCATTTTAAGTGGTGCGCGTATACCAATTCCGCCACTCGGGCATTTCCTAAAAATATCTTAACATTTTTTAGGGAGGCCTGGGGCGGAATTGAACCGCCGTATATTCCTTTTGCAGAGGAATGCCTTACCACTTGGCTACCAGGCCTTAATCAATATCCTACTTTTCTCTTAGCAATTCGTCAATTTTTTGTCTGTGCTTTTCTCCTAGGTCAATAGCAATATCTATAAAGGGAATATTTTTTGTCGTCATAATCTTTTTCAAGAATTCTCGCAATTCGGGTCTTTTGCGTTTTGCAAATTCTAAAGCTGGTTTTTCTTTTTCAGTAGGGAAGACAGTTATAAATATTGTGGCTCGTTTCAAGTCAGGGGAACAAGAGGCTCCCGTCACAGTGATGAGTGAAGTTCTATTATTTTCTCTTCCTAAAAATTCCGCGGTTAGTTCTTTTAGGTGATTGGCTACTTTTTCCTGCCTGCCGGTAGGCAGGGCATTTCCTTGATTAATCATTTTATTTTTGGGCTATGGAAAATAATTCTATGACGTCACCGGAAGCGACTTCTATTTTTGATTCGAGCATCATACCAAATTCTAAACCTTCTTCTACAGTGCTAGTTTTTACTTTACTTTTTTCCAGATTTACGATTTTTCCTCGTCCTATTTCAAATTCTCGGCGCATTATTTTTACTGTTCCATTTAAAAGCATTTGGCCTTCGATTACTTTTCCGCCGATTATCTGGCGTTCTTTTGTGCGACTAAAAGCTCGGATTATCTTTGCTCGTCCTGTGGTTTCTACTGTTTCCACTCTGGGTCTTCTTTTTTCCATTTCTTCTTCGAGCCATTCAGTCATTTTGTAAATGATATCAAAGAAAGAGATGGAAATATTTCTTTTTTTAGCAATTTCTTCAGCGCTCTTGTCGGCTTTTACGTTGAATCCGATGATGATTGCATTTTCACCATCTGAAATATTTTTTATATCTGATTCGGAAATCGGGCCCACACCTTTTGTTATAATTTTAAATTCTGCATTTTCTACTTTTCCTTGGCATTTTATTTTTGCTATTTCTTTTTCTATAGCTTCCAAGGAACCAGAAACATCGGCTTTGAGCAATATGGGTATTAACTTTTTTCCTGTTTCATCAGAGCTTTTTGTATTTGTATTTTTTATTTCTTTTCCTTTAAAACATTCCATGTATTCCAAAGCATCTTTTTTATTTTTAAAAGTCTTAAAAGGTGCTCCGACTCTAGGCAATTTATCAAAACCACAAAGGCGGATAGGGGAAGAGAAAGAAGCATTCTCTATCATTTTTCCTTTAAAATCTTGAATTATGCGGGTAGAAGTTGTACTGTCTTCCACAACTACAGTCATACCTTTTTTTATTGTGCCATTTTTTATAAGCAAAGTGGCTTGGATTCCGCGTTTTGAATCTAGGTCTGCTTCTATGACGAAACCTGAAGCATCTTCTTCGGTATTTCCGGTAAAGTTTTCCATTTCGGATAAAATCAAAATTAAAGACAAGAGATTATCTACACCTGTGCCTGTTTTTGCGGAAATTTCCACATAAGGAATTTTGCCTCCATAATTTTCTAGATAAACTTCATTTTCTGCCAGTTCATTTTTTGTTTTTTCTATATTTGCATTTGGCTTGTCTATTTTATTTATAGCCACAATAGAAGGTATCTTTGTTTCAACAATTGTTTTCCATGCTTCAACTGTTTGCGGTTTTACTCCGTCTTCGGCGGAAACAATCAAGATGGCAATGTCGGCAATGAGTGCTCCTCGTTCACGCATTTTAGAAAAAGCTGCATGTCCGGGTGTGTCCAAGAATGTGATTTTTTTGTCTTTTCCTTCTTCGTCTTTATGTATAACTTCATAAGCGGAAATATTTTGAGTAATTCCTCCGGCTTCATTTTCGGTGACATTCGTTTTTCTGATATAGTCGAGAAGGGTGGACTTGCCATGGTCAATATGTCCCATAATTACTACGACAGGCGGGCGAGTTATTTTATTTTCTTTTTGTCTTTTTTCTTGCATTTTACTTTATAACTTTCTACTTTATGAACTTTTAAACTATTTCACTTCTGCTTTCTTTAAGGCCTCTTTTTCTTCAGTACTTAATTCGTATTCTGATTTGTTGTTTTTAATAGGCTTGGCAAAGATGCTCATCCTTTCACGGGAATATAAACTGGAGAGGACTACGCCACTACCTTCTTCATCCAGCATTCCGATAGCGAAACTTTGGTTACTACCTTGATCGGAAAATGGATTGAAACGTATGGTTTCAAGTCCTCGAATGCTTTTTTTGAGTTTATTATTTATCACAACTACATCTTTTTGAATATTTTCTTTTGCCTTTTTTAAATCAACGATGTCTTTTTCTAAACTTACAATTGTGTCTTCCAAGTCTTTTGCTTTTTTACCGAGGAAAAATCTTTTTAAGCGTTTTTCTGTGATAATAGCCCAGATAATACCTAAAAGAATGAGGAAAGTGGTTATTCCGCTAAAAATAAAAAAAGCAACTTCAAGCTTTGTATTCATACATAGATAATATATACTATTTTTATGGTTAAATCAAACATGAATTTTTCAAAAAAACCTCGGAAAATATATATGGATTATGCTTCTAGCGCAGAAGCGAACCCTAGTTCTATACATTCTTTTGGGGTGAAAGCAAAAGCTGAATTACAAAATGCCCGTAAGGACGTGGCGAAAGTTTTAAATGCTCATATGGATGAAATAATCTTTACGAGCGGGGGAACGGAGAGTAATAATCTTGCAATACAGGGAGTTTTAAGAGCGGTTAAGGAAAAACTTCCGCATATAATAACAACGAACATAGAACATCCTTCAGTCCTTGAAACTTTTAAGCTTATGGAAAAAAGAGAGTTGGCGGAGATTTCTATCGTGCCAGTTGAAATAAACGGAATAGTAGATCCTAAAAAAATAAAAAAAGAAATAAAAAAAAATACAGTGTTGGTGTCTGTGATGTATGTAAATAATGAAATCGGTACAATCCAGCCAATTCGGGAGATAGCAAAAGAAATTCGGCATTGGAAGAAAAAAAGGTCGCGCTCCCAAGTCTCTAAAACTTCACCTTTTCCTGTTTTTCACACTGATGCAGTACAGGCGGTAAATTATTTAGATTTGAATGTAGAGGCATTGGGCGTAGATTTACTTTCATTATCCGGTTCAAAAATAGAAGGGGCAGGTAGGGTGGGGGTTCTTTATAAAAGGCGCGGAACACAGATTGAAAATATTTTTGGCGGAGGAGGTCAGGAATTTGGATTGCGTCCTGGGACAGAAAATCTACCGGAAATTATAAAATTTTCTGAAGCATTGGAGTTAGTTCAAAAAATTAAAGAAAAAGAAGTAAAAAGGTTAACAAAACTTCGAGATTATTTTATTGCTAAATTGTCAAAGATGCCCTTTGACATTAAATTAAATGGTGATTTGGAAAATAGATTACCAAATAATGTAAACATTTCTATTCCAAATATTCCGAGCGATCTTTTGGTTATAGAATTATCTGCTAGGGGAATAATGGCTTCTGAAAAAAGCGCTTGCGAGTCAGGAGACGGAAAAGCTTCATATGTCATAAAAGCAATTCGTCCTGAAATAAAACCTGCCCGCAATGCTTTCAGCATAGCTGATGCAGGCGGGGAAAATGATGGCTCTTTGCGATTTTCTATGGGCAGGCAAACGACAAAAAAAGATATTGATTATACTTTAAAATCTCTGTCTAAAATTTTGACTAAATTAAAAAAATGGTATACCCCTACACCTATTTAGTTTTTTTATTTTATATATTTTTTTTGACTAAAAATAGGTGTGGGGGTATACTTGATTCATGGATATCAAGGATTTAAATAAAGCACAGCTTATATTGCTCGCAGTTCTCCTTTCTTTTGTCACTTCTATCGTGACGGGTATAACGACTGTGACTTTAATGCAACAAGCTCCAGCATCTTTTACTGTTCCGGTTAATCGAGTTATCAGACAAACAGTTGAGAAAATTCAACAAGTAGAAGGCAAGACCACTGTGCAAACAGTAATAGTTAAAGAAGAAGATTTGGTGGTGGATGCTTTGGCAAAAAATAAATCAGCTGTTTTTTTTGTTAGCAAAGAAATTCTTGGTTTAGATGGCCTTCCGATAGAGGTTTCAGTTGGTAAAGGTTTTGCTGTTTCTTCCGATGGCATAGTCGTTGTCGATGGCGCTTCTGTATTCGATAAGGGAATTTATTTTGTAAAAAATGATAGTGGAAAGTTTAAAGCAGAATTTGTTTCAATAGACAATATAGGTTTTGCTTTTTTAAAGATAGGTGCTCCGCTTGATGAAAAAGATAAAGTTAGCTTTACAGTACCTAATTTTGGAGATTTAGAAAAGATAAAAATTGGACAAAAGATTTTAATTTCAGGTAATACGATATCTTCGTTTATTTTTGATGGAAATAAAGATATAAATATTAGTGTTGCAAAATCAAATAGCGGATCAATAGTTCTAAACTTAGACGGAGATGTTTTAGGTATGGTTTTGTCTGAAGAGAGTTCACCTTTTGTTTCGATTGATGTTATAGTCAATGCTTTGAATGTTATAAATGGAGAAAATACTTTGCCAGCTACTCCTGTTCTTGCGCCTATCACACAATAAATATCACGCTTGACACATATAGTATAATATAAATATACTTGTCCCGTACTAAATTTTTTTATTACTGGATATAAAGAAAAAGATAAAGATTATTAATTAAAATTTTAGTATCGGGATGCCACCTTTAAACAAATTTACAACTAAATCAAAGGATGCTATTAAGAAGGCACACGAGCTCGCTATTGAGCGCGGGGTAAACCATGTTTCTTCACTTCATTTATTGGCAGCTCTTCTACTGCAAGAAGAAAGTATGGTGAATTCTATTTTAGACAAGTTGGAAATAGACACGATGCTTTTGACCGATAATGTTTTGGAATTGATTGAATTGCCAGAGAGTCGCAATACCGTTTCTCCTTCTTACCAGATTTATCTTAATCCTGACTTAGCGCAAGTCATAGAACAATCGGCAAAATTGGCAGAATCAATGAAAGATGATTTTGTTTCTACTGAGCATCTGTTTATTGCGATCTTGGAAGTAACGAGCGAGGCGCGTGAGACTTTGGCGCGATTTAGAATTCACAAAGATTCTGTGATGAAAGTTTTAGAAGAATTACGAAGTCAAAATATTACGGATGTTACAGAGCCGAAGAAATTTAAATTGCTTTTAAAATATACTCGTAATTTAACAAAGCTAGCGAAAGAAGACAAACTCGATCCTGTAATCGGCCGAGACAATGAAATAACTCGCATAATGCAGATTTTGAGTAGAAGGACAAAGAATAATCCTATTTTAATAGGAGAAGCTGGTACAGGAAAGACTGCAGTGGTGGAAGGCCTTGCGCAAATGATTATAAAAGGGAATGTTCCGGAATCTTTAAAAGATAAAGAACTCGTTTCTCTGGATTTAGGGCTTCTCGTTGCTGGCACAAAATATCGTGGAGAGTTTGAAGAAAGATTAAAAGGTATTATGAAAGAAATAGAAAGGTCTGATGGAAAAGTAATTCTTTTTATTGATGAAATACATACTATCGTCGGTGCTGGTGGAGCAGAGGGAACGATGGATGCTTCAAATATGTTGAAACCAGCTTTATCTCGTGGAGAATTGCGGGCTATTGGCGCTACGACATTGCGAGAATATCAAAAACATATTGAAAAAGATCCTGCTTTGGCTAGGCGTTTTCAGCCTGTTTACATAGATGAACCAGGAGTAGAAGATGCGATTGCGATTTTGCGCGGATTAAAAGAAAAGTATGAACTTTTTCATGGTGTTCGAATTACTGATGACGCCATTGTGGCTTCGGTAAATCTTTCTACACGTTATATTACTAATAGATTTTTACCGGACAAAGCGGTGGATTTGATAGACGAAGCTTCTTCTTCTCTTAAAATAATGTTGGAAAATAAACCACCAGTTTTAGAAGATGCACATAGAAAAATAATGCGTTTGGAAATTGAAAAAGAAGCGTTAAAGAAAGAACAGACAAAAAATCGCGATATAAAGAACAGATTGAAAGAAGTAGATAAAGAAATAGGTAATTTGCGAGAAAAAACAAAAGAGCTCGAATTAAAATGGCAAAATGAGAAATCTACAGTAGTTGAAATCAGGGCTATCAAGAAAGATTTAGAGAGTTTGCGTTTAGAAGGAGAGAATGCCGAAGTGCGAGCAGACCTCGCTCGTGCTGCGGAAATACGTTATGGAAAAATTCCTGCTTTGAAAAAAGATTTAGAAGTAAAACTTCTACGATTAAAAAAATTGCAAAAATCACGTAGAATTTTGAAAGAAGAAATTACTGCTGAAGATATCGCCGAGGTTGTCGCTCGTTGGACGGGTATACCGCTTACTAAAATGTTGGAAGAAGAACGCGCGAAACTTGAGAAGATGGAAATTGAATTAAAAAAGCGAGTTATTGGACAAGAGGAAGCCATCTCGCGCGTATCTGATGTTATTAGACGCTCTCGCGCAGGTATCGGAGATCCAAATAGACCCATTGGGAGTTTCATCTTTTTAGGTCCGACTGGAGTCGGAAAGACAGAACTTACAAAAGCTCTTGGGCAATTTATGTTTAATGATGAGAAAGCCATTATCCGTGTAGATATGTCCGAATATATGGAGAGACACTCAGTTTCAAAACTTGTTGGTTCTCCGCCGGGATATGTAGGTTATGATGAAGCTGGGCAATTGACCGAAGCGGTCAGGCATAGGCCTTATGCTGTGATACTTTTTGATGAAATAGAAAAAGCTCATCCGGAAGTTTTTAACATACTTCTTTCGGTTATTGATGAAGGAAGATTGACGGATGGTAAAGGTAGAATTGTAAACTTCAAGAATACAATTATTATTTTAACTTCAAATATTGGCTCGCAATTTGTGGAAAAGATGGAAGCTATAGGATTTTCTAATAATTCTAAAAAGACAGATTATAGCAATATGAAAGAAAAAGTTCTGGAAGCATTAAAAGATAATTTCCGACCGGAGTTTTTAAATCGTTTGGATGAAATTGTTGTTTTTGATGTTCTTTCTGAAGAAGCAATAAAAGGAATTGTTGATTTAAGAATGGAAGTAGTAAAAGATCGCTTGAATAGTAAAGGTATTAATTTGGAAATTAACGAAGAAGCTTTACTACTCTTGGCAAAAGAAGGTTACGATCCGCATTTTGGCGCAAGACCACTCAATCGTTTGATTCAAAGTAAGATTTTGAATCCTGTGGCTTCATATATCATTTCAAATGGAATCAAAAAAGGGGACACAGTCAGTGTGTCAGTAAAGGGGACAGAATTATTGATTGAAACAAAAAAAGGCCACGCTGGTAAAATCAAAAGCTCAATTCGCATACAATCACGCTCTGAAGTTTAAAATTTTTTAAAAGATGCAAAAAAGTCTTTTTTGTGATATTTTGTATGCATGCGTCGATGGTAGAGTGGTCAAATACGACACGCTGTAAACGTGTTGCCTTCGGGCTTCGGGGGTTCGAATCCCTCTCGACGCACAAAATTAAAAAAACTAGGTTTCTGCTTAGTTTTTTTAATTTATGTCTCGTCGTAAGCAAGCGAACTGCTTCGCTTGCGTGGGGGATTCGAACGACGGAATATAAATTTTCAGTAGAAAATTTTATGAGTCGGTGCCCAGACAAAGTTTTGCGACGGTAAAACTTTAGTCGAGGGAGAAATTCCCTCTCGACGCACAAATACTTGTTATTTTCTAAAAAGTATGTTATTATCAAAACAGTTTGAAAAGGCCTTTGGGGCTTTTTTCTTTCATTAAACAAAATTTATTTATATAACAAAATGGATCCCGTTAGAAGCCGCGATCGCAATACAAATATAAACAAAAATATGAAAACAAATATTGGAAAAATTAATAACATAATATATCAGACACGCGAGTTGATCGCGATCTGCTTCTAAACGGGATGGAAATTAGAAATATAGCTATTATAGCTCACGTGGACCATGGGAAGACTACCTTGACCGATGCTTTGATGAAGCAAAATGGTGGGCTTCAAGATGAGGGAGTCTCAATGGATTCAAATGCTTTGGAAAAAGAGCGTGGTATTACTATTTACTCAAAAAATACTTCCATAAATTACAAAGACACTAAAATAAACATTGTAGATACGCCCGGACACGCGGATTTCGGCAGCGAGGTGGAACGTGTTTTGCGCGCAGTAGATTGCGTGCTTTTGCTCGTGGATGCAGTCGAAGGCCCAATGCCTCAAACCAGGTTCGTTTTAAAAAAGTCTTTGGAGTTAGGGCAAAAGCCAATTGTGGTTATAAATAAAATAGATAAACCTGCTTCTGATCCACATAGAGTTCATGAAGAAATTTTGAACTTATTTTTTGAATTAGGAGCTTCTGAAGAGCAAGCGAATTTTGAAACTATTTATGCTATTGGACGACAAGGGGTAGCTTTTAAAAAATTAGGTGATGATTCAAAAGATTTGTCTCCTCTTTTAGATTTAATTTTAGAAAAAGTTCCAGACGCAAGTAAGTGTCAAGGACTGTCCTTGACAAGTATGTCAAAGACCGTCTTTGACACTAAGAAAATGTCTGCGCAAGTTTTCAATCTTGGTTATGATAATTTTCTAGGCAGAATGGCAGTAGCTAGAATTTATTCCGGTACAATTTTTTCCGGAAGTAATATTTTTATAAAAGGAGAGAGGGAAATACGCAGTGGCAAAGTAACAAAACTTTTTACTTTTGAAGGAATAAACAGAAAAGAAGTGGAAAATGCGACTTCTGGAGACATAGTTCTCTTGGCTGGAATTCCAGACATATATATAGGTGAGACATTATGTGAAGACGAGAGCGTAGAACCTTTGCCTCACATTGCTATTGATGAGCCGACTCTTTCTCTTAACTTTTTAGTAAATGATTCTCCATTTGCCGGCAAAGAAGGAAAGTTTGTTACGTCCAGACAAATCAAAGAAAGACTAGAAAAGGAGTTAGAGATAAACGTCGGACTAAAAGTTGATTTTACTCCGGATCAGGGTGATAAAAAGTCAGGTCCGAGTTTCTTTAAAGTTTATGGCCGTGGAGAACTGCACATAGCGATACTTTTGGAATATATGCGCCGAGAGGGATTTGAAATGCAAGTCTCTCAACCGGAAGTTATCATAAAAGAAAAAGATGGAGTGAGTACAGAGCCATATGAAGAGCTGGTTATTGATGTTCCTATGGAGTCTTCTGGTGGAGTTATAGAAAAGATAGGAAAAAGACGAGGAATAATGAAAGATATGATGGAAAAAGAGGGTATAGCTAGGATTACTTTTGACATACCGACTCGTGGACTTTTGGGTTATCGTGGTGAATTTATTATAGATACAAAAGGCGAAGGCATTATGTCTTCTAGAGTCACAGGATTTAGAGAATATGCTGGAGAAATAAAAAGACGAGAGTATGGTGCGATGACTTCTATGATAAATGGCAAGGCAGTTGCCTTTGCGCTTGCAAATTTACAGGAACGTGGTATACTTTATGTAAGTCACGGTACTGAAGTTTATGAAGGTATGGTGGTGGGTAATGTTTTGAAGGGTGATGATATGTCAGTGAACCCTACAAAAGGAAAACAGCTTACCAACATGCGTGCTTCTGGAACTGATGAGGCCATAGTTTTAAATCCTGTATTTTCTTTGAATATTGAAAGAGGTTTGGAAGTGATGAATGAAGATGAGTATTTGGAAATCACTCCAAAATCAGTTAGACTTAGAAAGAAATATCTAACTGACCTTGATAGGAAAAAGCATTTCGCTGCACAAATTGATAAAGAAAAAAAATAAAGTAAAAAAATTTATGTCAACAATATCATTCAAACCAAAAAAAGTAACAAAAAAGATAATTTCACAACTAGCTCCACGTACTTATGACGTGATTATGAATCGTTTTGGTTTGACTTCTGATGGAAAGAGAAAAACTCTAGAAGAAATCGGAAATAAATACAACATCACCAGAGAGCGTGTTCGCCAAATAGAAGACGCTGCTTTGAATTTCATAAAGAAATCAAGTGCTTATAAAGCAGAGCAATTAGCTTTTGATGAACTTAAGCAACTCATCCAAAAGTTGGGTTCTATCGTAGCGGAACACGAACTCTTGCCTTTCATTTCAAAAGACAAATCTACTCAAAATCATATACATTTCTTTTTAAGCTTGGGAGATGCTTTTAAAAAGCACAGAGAAGATGATCATTTTCATACTCGTTATAGTGTGGATGATGTGATGACAGAAAAAGTGCATGAAGCTCTAAGGAAGCTCTACGCTAATTTGAGTGATCAGGATTTAGTACCAGAAACAGAGATGATTAAAAAGTTCTTGGAACACATAAAAGATGTTTCCGAAGAATATAGAGATGAAGAAATGGTCCGAAGATGGCTTTCTATGTCAAAAGCTGTTGCAAAGAATCCTCTAGGTGAATGGGGCAAGGCCTCTTCTCCAAATATAAAAACTCGCGGAGTAAAAGATTACGCTTTTCTAGTTATGAGACGCAATGGTTCTCCAATGCATTTCAGAGAAGTTGCCGATTCTATTTCAAAAACTTTCAACAAAAAAATTCATTATGCTACTTGTCACAATGAGCTCATCAAAGATCATCGTTTTGTTCTAGTTGGCCGAGGTATGTATGCTTTGTCCGAATGGGGTTATAAAAAAGGTATTGCCAGAGAAGTCATCACAGATATATTAAAAAGAGAAGGTCCTCTAGGTAAAGAAGACATAGTTCTAAAGGTAAACAAAGAAAGATATTTCAAAAAGAACACTATTTTAGTGAATCTTGCAAATCCAAAGTATTTTAAGAAGAACAAAAGTGGACTTTATACTACGGTTTAGTTAAAATAGGGGTATGGTTAATGCAGTGTTAGATTTTATTTATAACCTCATTGTAGGTCTTTTTCCTTTGGTGGGCGTTATAGTTATTGGACGTCTGGCTTGGGCTTGGTGGGTTCATTACATTCAGCAGGATTTTATCTCCGGTATTGATTTTATTTTACTTGAAATCATACCTCCGCGTGATGTTTTGCGTAGCCCAAAAGCGATGGAGCTTTTTTTGACTAATGCTCTCTATCATCATAGTTGGAAAGGAGGAAAAGAAGAATATTGGCAAGGAGCAGTTTGGTTTTGGTTTTCTTTAGAGATTGCTTCTATTGATGGGCAAGTGCATTTTTATATACGCACACCATCGCGTGTTCGGGGCTTGATTGAGACTCAGATGTATGCGCAATATCCTCAAGCGCAAATAAAAGAAGTAGAAGATTACACTTTAGCTATTGATGAGATAAGTCCAAAGAGCGCTTGGAATGGTTGGGGTTGTGAATTTCAATTAGAAAAACCTGAGGCTTATCCACTTAAAACTTATGTAAATTTTGGTTTGGATAAAGATCCAAAAGAAGAATTTAAAGTTGACCCTGTTTCTTCAGTAGTGGAACTTTTTGGTTCTTTAAAAAAAGGAGAACAAATGTGGATGCAAATTGTTATTACTCCTTCAAAAAGAGCATATCATACACACGGTACATGGTTTGGCTATCATGATTGGGTAGAAGAGGCAAAACAAGAAATGATGAAGTTGTTGAGGTTGTATAGACGAACAAATGAAGATAAAGCTCACCCAGGACATTTTACTTACGAATTTCGTACTCCGGATTTTTTAAAAAATTCTGTGACAATGATGTCTGCGAAAACTGCAAAACTTGGTTTTGAAGCCGGTGTTCGGGTATTTTATGGAGCAAAAAAGGAAGTATTTGATATGAGTAGTAGAAGGAATTTACGTCTAATTTTTCGTCAGTATGCTATGCCTGATTGTAATCAGTTAATGCGTAAAAATTCTACTCAAGCAGATGCTTATGGTGGAATATTTTTAGCTTCAAAGGAAACGATTATGCTTTTAGCAGATAGAATGTTGAATGAATTTAGAGAGCGTTCTTTCTTTCATGAATCTTTAAGGCAGATAATTATTTCTAAACACACTATTCCTTGGCCATTTTCAACTTTAGTTTTTCCTGTTTATTTTCATCCATTAACTTTTGTTTTAAATGTAGAAGAAATTGCGACAATGTGGCACTTCCCAGGTCAGATATTAAAAGTTCCTACTTTGGAACGTATAGAATCAAAAGAAGCTTCTCCACCTACAAATTTACCCATGTAGTCTTATATGGATATAAATTTTTTTAGAGCTAACAAGGCTTTCTTTCAGACAATTGGTGCAATCTTTTTTGTTGTACTTTTTTATTTTTTCTTTTTTAATGCGCCAGCAGATTTTCCAGTTGGGACTATTGTGAAAATAGAAGGGGGCTTGAGTTTGCGAAGTACCTCTTTAAAATTAAAAGAAGCACATATCATACGTTCCCGTCTTGCATTTGAAGCTTTTGTTATACTTTTTGGTAGAGAAAAACATGTTATAGAAGCGGATTATTATTTTGAAAATAAATTACCGGTTTTTGAAATTGCGCGACGTATATCAAGTGGCGAACACCATATTGCGCCTATTGCTGTCACTATTCCGGAAGGTTTTAATGTGACTCAAATCGCAGATGCTTTTGCTTCAAAACTAGTAAATTTTAATAAGAATAAATTTTTACTGGAAGCCAAAAGTTTAGAAGGTTATCTTTTCCCGGATACTTATTTTTTTCTTGCGACGGATAGTGAAAAAGAAGTTATAAAATCTATGAGTGATAATTTTGAGAAAAAAATTGCACCCATTCGTCATTTTATCGTATCAACACATAAAACAGAAAAGCAAATAATTATCATGGCTTCCATAATAGAAGGAGAAGCAAAAGGAGACACAGACAGGAAAGTAATTTCTGGGATTTTATGGAAAAGAATTAGCATAAATATGCCACTTCAAGTAGATGTCGCACCCGAGACATATAAAACAAAAGGTTTACCAAAAAGTCCGATTGGGAATCCTGGGCTAGAGTCTATCAAAGCCTCTATTGATCCAAAAAGTTCACCTTATCTTTATTATCTTCATGATAAAGATGGAAATATTCATTATGCAAAAACATTTGCCGAGCATTTGCGAAATATCTCAAAATACCTAAAATAGATTTATGACCAAAAAAGTCGTATTTGTTGGGCTTTCGGGTGGAGTGGATTCCGCTGTTAGCGCAACTTTATTAAAGAAATCTGGTTATGAAGTTGTCGGGGTTTTTATAAAAACTTGGCACCCAGATTTTTTAGTTTGCAATGAAGAAGAAGAACGTCATGATGCTATGCGGGTGGCAGCTTTTTTAGATATTCCATTTTTAACTTTTGATTTTGAAAGTGTTTACAAAAAAGAAGTTGCAGATTATATGATTTCTGAATACAAAGCCGGCAGGACGCCGAATCCGGACGTAATGTGTAATAAAGAAGTAAAATTTGGCGCATTTTTCAAAAAAGCTATCTCAATGGGTGCGGATTATGTGGCGACGGGGCATTACGCTATTTCAAATAGCTGGCTTGCCTCTTTTGGGTCGCTGTCTCCGCGTGCTCGCGGAGCGCTGCCTCTCGGCCCGTCGGCCTGCGAGACACCCAAAAAAGGCAAGCCCGCTATTTTTTTATATAAGGGTATTGATCCTTCCAAAGATCAAAGTTATTTTCTTTGGACTTTAAAGCAGGAACAATTAAGTAAGATTTTATTTCCAGTTGGACATTTAAATAAAACGGAAGTTCGAAAATTAGCAAAGAAATTTAATTTACCGGTTGCAGAAAAAAAGGATAGTCAGGGAATATGTTTTCTTGGTCATGTAGATTTAAAAGAATTTTTAAAACATTATATAAAAGAAAAAAAAGGAAAAGTCTTAAATGTAGTAGGCGAGGAAATAGGCTATCATTCTGGGGCAGTTTTTAATACGCTTGGAGAAAGGCATGGTTTTACTGTCACAAAAAAAGGTCCGAATGATGGAGCCTATTATGTTGTCGGTAAAGATATAAAGAAGAATATATTAACAGTATCGCAAGACAAAGATTTGAGAAATTTTCCCACCTTCGCCCTCGGAGACATAGGACAGGGGACCCACGGCTCCTTAAATTTCTCAAATCTTTGTCTTGCTCTAAAAGATGTAAATTGGATTTCAAAAGTTCCAGAATCAAATAAAGACTACACAGCCCAGATTCGTTATCATGGAGAGTTTTTACTATGTGTTTTAAAAATAACAGGCAAAACAACAGCTGAAGTAATTTTCCAAAAACCAGTATTAGTCGCCCCTGGTCAGTCTTGTGTCATTTATGATAAAGACGTTTGTCTTGGTGGTGGAGTTGTTGTACAATAGACTTATGATTGAATTTTTTACACAAAATAGTGAAGTTATTATAAAGTTAGCAGTGGCAGTGGGCTTAGGTCTTTTAATTGGCGCAGAGCGTTTATTGGTGCACAAAGAAGCTGGTATGAAGACTCATGCATTAGTATCTCTAGGTTCGGCTGTTTTTATAATTATTTCGGAAATGGTGGCCATAAAGTATGCATCAATTGGAGGTTTTGATCCAACAAGAATCGCTTCACAAGTTATCGTAGGTATTGGATTTTTGGGCGCTGGTTCAATAATTCTTCAAGGTTCTCGCCTTATGGGTTTGACTACTGCTGGTGGGCTTTGGGTTACGGCTGGTATAGGTATGGCTGCCGGATTTGGATTTTTTAGTTTAGCTGTGATTTCTACTATACTTGTATTATTTGTGTTGATTGTTGTGTATAGATTTGAAGGACCGATTAAAAAAATTTCTGATGAGATAGATCCAACTGAAAAATAATTAACAAAAAGATGGATTCCAACGAGATTAGATCAAGATTTTTAAAATTTTTTGAAAAACGAGGACATAAAATAATTCCTTCGTCTTCGCTTATTCCCGGAGATCCGACAGTTTTATTTACTACAGCCGGAATGCAACAATTCAAACCATACTATACGCGTCCTCAAGATACGGACAAGGATTTTGGCAGTAGAAACATTACTACTGTTCAGAAGTGTATTCGCACAGTCGATATAGATGAAGTCGGTGATGCCACACACCTCACGTTTTTTGAAATGTTAGGTAATTTTTCTTTTGGTGGATATGGTAGACGTGAAGCTATAACTTATGCATATGATTTTATTGTAAAAGAATTAGGATTAGAGATTTCTTATGTAACTTTTTATAAAGGAGAGGGAGTAGTGCCGAGAGACGAAGAATCAAAAAATATCTGGTCAATACTTGGTGTAAAAGATATTCGTGAAGATGGCAAAGATGTATTTTGGGGACCGACGGGGGATTCAGGTCCTTGTGGTCCTACGACAGAAATTTATTGCAAAAATGCTGATGGACAAGATGTGGAAATTTGGAATATAGTTTTCAATGAATATTTTTGTGATGGTTCTCGTGAGAAACTCGATAAAAATGAGGCAAAATTAAAGAAATTAGATGTATTGGGTATTGATACGGGTATGGGTTTGGAGAGACTCGTGGCAACTGTCCAAAAGAAGAAAAATGTTTATGAGACGGATTTGTTTAAGAAACCTAAAGATGTTCTTGATTCTTTCGTTTTACCTTTTTTGTCTGGTTTGGATAATGATATTGAGTATATAAGATCTTCGAGAATAATTTTTGATCATCTTCGCTCAGTATTAATGATGGTTAGTGATGGTATTATTCCTTCGAACAAGGATAAGGGATATGTTCTTAGACGTTTGATAAGAAGAGTTGTTGTGTATATTCAAAAATATTATAAAAAGAATCCTTCCGATGTTGTATTTCCGCTTATTGGCTTTTTTGTTTATTTTTATAATAATATTTATCCAGAAGTTGGAAATAAAACAAGACAGCATATTATCTTAGAAGAAATACAAAAATTTTTAGAAACTTTAAGTAAAGGTTTAAAAGAATTTGAAAAAGGTATTGATCCATTTATTTTGTTTTCTACTTATGGTTTTCCGATAGAGCTGACTCTTGAGCTTGCAAAAGAAAAAGGAAAAAAAATTAATTTGGAAGATTTTAATAAAAAAATGACAGAGCACCAAAAATTATCCCGTACTTCTTCGGCGGGTATGTTTAAAGGCGGTCTTGCTGGTACTGGAGAGATGGAAACGAAATATCATACAGCTACACATTTACTTCTCGCTTCACTTCGAAATGTTTTGAAAGCAGATATTGTTCAAAAGGGAAGTAATATAACTGCGGAGCGAATGCGTTTTGATTTTAATTGGCCAGAAAAAGTTTCTGTGGAAAAATTGAAAGAAATAGAAGATTTAGTAAATGTAAAAATCGCCGAAGCAATTCCAGTTGAAATGAAAGAAATGCCAAAAGAAGAAGCAAAGAAAGTCGTTACCACTCTTTCTTTTGATTTATCTAAATACGGAGATGTTGTAAAAGTTTATAAAATTGGAGATTTCTCGGCAGAATTTTGCGGTGGTCCACATGTAAAAAACACTAAAGAATTAGGCGTTTTCAAGATTCAAAAAGAAGAAGCAGTGGCACAGGGTATTAGACGTATAAAAGCTGTACTCATCTAATTCAGCTGTGGTATAATTGAGATAATGGGAATCTTTTCAGGAAATAAAAAGAAAGATAAATTAGTTCTAGTTTTTGATATTGGTTCTTCTTCTGTAGGAGGGGTGCTTTTTTTTACACAAAATTCAGGAATTCCTAAAATAGTTTTTTCTGTTCGTGAACCTATAGCCATAGAAGGGAATATAGAAGCTGATCGATTTTTATATTTAACTATAAAATCTCTAGAAACAGTAGCTAGTCAAATCCACAAGTCTGGTATTGGTGTTCCGGAAGAGATCTTTTGTGTTCTCTCGTCTCCTTGGCATATTTCTCAAACTAGGGTTATTAGGCTTGAAAAGAATACACCTTTTATTTTTACTCCAAAGCTTGCTCTTGATTTAATAAAAAAAGAAATAGTTCTTTTTGAAGAAGAATATTCAGAAAAATATCCGGATATTAAAAGTCCCATTCGTTCAATTGAATTTAAAAATACTAAAATAATGTTGAATGGTTATGAGACTTCAAAACCATTAGACCAAAAGACCAAAGAATTAGAGATGACTCTTTTTGTTTCAATTAGTCCTGAGCAGATTTTAAAAAATATAGAAAAAACTATAAATAGGCATTTTCATGTTAAAGAAATAAAATTTTCTTCTTTTACTATGGCTTCTTTTGCTATAGTTCGCGATACATTTGCAAATCAAGACAGTTTTCTTTTAATAGATATTGGTGGTGAAGTGACGGATATTTCTATGGTAAAAGGTAATGTATTATGTGAATCTATTTCTTTTCCTTTGGGTATTAATTTTATGATTCGCGGAGTTGCATTTTCTTCTTTAGCTTCACTCAATGAAGCCAGATCTCTCATTTCTCTTTTTAAAGATAATCATGCTGTAGAATCTACAATAAAGAAAATTGGCCCAATCATAGAGAAGTTAAGAATGGATTGGCTTTCTAATTTTCAAGAGTCTTTGTCTCGTCTTTCCAAAGACATTTCTGTTCCCGCAACTATTTATTTAGTAGTAGATAAAGAACTAGCAAACTTCTTTTCAGAGACAATAAAAACCGAACAGTTCAATCAATACACTTTGACTGAGTCAAAATTTAAAGTTGTTTTTTTGGATGCGGAAGTCTTTCATACAATGGCAACATTTAAAGAGAGTATAAAACGCGATTCTGTTTTAATAATTGATTCTATTTATATCAATCGTTTTTTAATTAATCCTTCTACATCAGGATAAAAAAATACTATGTCAAAAAAATTATTACAAGATATAGTAAAAATAAAGAATATAAAAGTAAAAAATTCTATCCAAAATAGTGTAGAAAAAGTTGCAAATAAACAAAAAGTCAATAATCATAATACTCGATACACACTTTGGTTTGTGGCTATTATTTCTATTTTGTTTTTTCTTTTTGCTCTTTCTCAGCTTTTCTTGAAAGCGACAGTTACAATAAGTCCAAAAATGGAAGATATTGTTTTAAACAAGAATTTTTCTGCTTTTAAAGAAGGAAGTTCTGATAATTTTTCTTTTAATTCAGTAATTCTCTCTGGAGAAGAGACAAAAATAGTAATTGCGACGGAAGAGAAAGATTTTGCAATTAGCTCTAAAGGAAAAGTTTTTCTTTATAATAATTTTAGCTCATCTTTACAAAAGCTAGATATTGATACTAGATTAGAAGGTTCAAATGGAAAAATTTATAAAACAAAAAAGGCTGTAGTTATTCCGGGTAAAAATGGAGATACTCCGGGTAAAATTGAAGTTGAAATTTATGCATCAAAAACGGGGGTAGAATACGATAGCGCTCCGCTTGATTTTAAAATTTTTGGATTTAAAGGAACTGTGAAGTATTCTAAATTTTATGGTAGGAGTGTGGGGGATATAACAGGTGGTTTTAATGGGAAATCACCAGTAGTTTCTGACGCGGTTAAAGAAAATACAATAGCCGAGTTGAAAGAATCTTTACGATTAAAACTTTTGCAAAAAGCTATAGCCCCAGGTTTTGTTTTGTTTAAAGATGCGGCTTTTCTTGTTATTGATGAGCAAAATATTCCTTTTAATGCTATTGGTGAGGTAAATGTGCCGATAACTCTCAAAGGCACATTATATGGTTTTCTTTTTAATGAAAAGAAATTGACGAAAGAAATAGTGACAAATAGTATTGAGAAATATGATGGTAGTGATGTTTTTATATCAAATATTAATGATTTAAAATTTTCTCTTTTGAATAAAGAAAATATTCCTGTAAAAGATTTACAAAATATAAATTTTCATTTATCCGGTTCAGCAAAAATTGTCTGGAGGTTGGATGAGAGTAAGCTCATAGCTGATCTTTTAGGAAAAGCAAAGAAAGATTTCAATCAAGTATTATTACAATATCCAAATGTTGTTTCGGCACATTTAGTCGTTTCTCCTTTTTGGAAGATGTCTATTCCTAATAAAATTAAAGATATAAAAGTGATTATAAACTATCCAAAATAATCAATTTTTCTTTTTATAAAAATTTGACATTATGACTTTATTTTACTATAGTTATATTCTATAAATGAGTGATTTAAAAAATGAAAAATTGGCGACGGCAAGGGGAGTTGTTACAGAAGCATTGCCCTCTACTTTATTTAGAGTAAAATTAGAAGAAAAAACAGAAGAAAGTAAGGAAATTTTGGCATATCTTTCCGGAAAGATGCGTATGCATAGAATTAAAGTTTTAATTGGAGATTCTGTCGAAATTGTGCTTGACCCTTATGGTGGAAAGGGTAGGATAGTAAAAAGGTTGTAATTTTTTTAAGAATAGTGTATTATATTAAACAAGGTTTTTAAAAAGGAATATATTGAAAAATAAGGGTTTTTTCCTTGTTTTTCTTTTTGTTAAGTTAACTTCATATATGAAAATAAAATCAGCAGTAAAAAAGATTTGTGATAATTGTAAAATGGTTAGACGCCAAAGGCATTTAAGAATAACCTGTTCTAACCCTAAACATAAGCAAAAACAATAATCTAATGAGTCCCGTTAGAAGTCGCGGTCGCAGCTTAATACAAAAAAATGTTTATAAAAAAAATAAAATTTAATAGCATAATAAAGTTTAGTCACGGTTCAATGACCGCGACCTACTTCTAAACGGGATGAGAATACTTGGAATCACAGTACCAAATGAAAAGAGACTCGAGATTGGCCTAACTTGCCTTTATGGTATTGGTATTCCTAGAGCTCGAAAAATCTTAGATCAAGTCGGTATTGACCGTGGCAAGAAAGCAAAAGATTTGACTTTAGATGAAGAGAACAAAATTCGTGTTGTCATTGAAAGTATTTTAATAGAAGGAAATCTAAAAAGAGAAATATCAGCGAACATCAAGAGATTAAAAGATATAAAAAGTTACCGAGGTATTCGTCATATGAAGAGGTTGCCGGTTCGAGGTCAGAGGACAAAGACAAATTCCAGAACTGTCCGAGGTAATGTCCGAAAGACAATGGCTTCAGGTAAGAGAAAAGAAAGTAAGACATAAAAATAAAAATGGCAAAAGATAAAGAAAAAAAAGAAATAAAGAAAGAGGAAGTTGTAGTAGAGGCAGATGCAAAAAAAGCTGAGCCGAAAACTCCAAAGAAGAAAGTAATTTCTGGCATCCTTTCTATTGACGCTACTTTCAACAATACAAAAGTGCTTTTTGCAGACAAGGGAGGAAATACATTATTCTGGTCAAGTGCTGGAAGTTTAGGTTTTAGAGGAGCCAAAAAAGGAACTCCGTTCGCAGCTTCCAAAGTAGGCGACGTGATCGGCAGTAAAGCAGCCATATTGGGAGTAAAAGACGCAGATGTAGTAGTTTTAGGAGTCGGATCTGGTCGTGAACCAGCAATTAGAGCATTTATGGCTCATGGAATAGAGATTACTTCTGTCGCTGATGCGACTCCAGTACCTCATAATGGTCCAAAAGCTAAAAAGGCACGAAGAGTATAATAATTTTTTAATTTATGATATCTAAACCAAAATTTAAAATTTGTAGAAGACTAGGCCCTGGAGTTTACGACAAATGTCAGACTTCTAAATTTCAAACAGCTACTTCAAAAGGTGGCGCTCTCGGTGCTCGTCGCCCAAAAGCTCTTTCTGAATACGGAACACAACTTATTGAAAAACAAAAGATTCGTTTTTCTTATGGTATAACTGAACGTCAACTTTCAAACTATGTTAAAAAAGCTTCTCTCGTAAAAGGTGCTGGTACAGCGGAAAGATTTTATGAAGAATTAGAATCTCGCCTTGATAATGCAATATACCGAATGGGTTTGTCTGCAAGTCGCAGAGCTGCTAGACAAATGGTTTCCCATGGACATTTTATTGTAAATAATCACAGAGTTACTATTCCATCTTATGAATTAAAATCCGGAGATATTATCAAAATCCGTGAAGGTTCAAAAGTAAAGAAAATTTTTAGCAATATCGCTGAAAAAATCAAAGATTATAATCCTCCAAAATGGCTCAGTTTCGATCTTAGCAAGATGGAGGGAAAAGTCTTAGACAAACCAAAGAATACAGAAAGTTTTATAGATTTGAATGCTGTGCTTGAGTTTTATAGTCGTTAAATTTTTTAAGAGATTGAACATTATTAAAATTAACTTTTTAAAATTATGTCTGAATATAAAATAGTTATGCCTTCAAAGCCTCGTGTTGTTTTAGAGGAAGGCAACAAAGGAGTTTTTGAAATAGATGGCCTATATCCAGGGTATGGTCATACCTTAGGAAATAGTCTGAGAAGAATTATTCTTTCTTCTCTTCCTGGTGCCAGCATCACATCTATCAAAATCGATGGTGTAAGTCACGAATTTCAAACTCTTGAAGGAATAAAAGAAGACGTAATCGTAATGATTTTAAATTTGAAGAAGACTCGTTTTAAAATGATATCCGATGAGCCTCAGACTGTGACCCTTTCTGTAAAAGGTCCAAAAGAAGTGACTGCAGGAGATATAAAAACTGGTGGACAAGTAGAGATTTTAAATCCAGAATTGCACATAGTAGAAGTCACAGGAAAGATCAATTTGAATATTGAAATGAAGATTGAAAAAGGACTTGGTTTTATTTCTAAAGAAATTTATCAAAAAGATAAAGTTGATGTCGGCACTATTGCTGTCGATGCTATCTTTACTCCGGTTCGCCGAGTTTCTTATGAAGTTGAAAATATGCGTGTTGGCGACAAGACAAACCATAATCGTCTTAGAATTTCTATCGAAACAGATGGCACCCTCACTGCTCGTGAAGCTCTTTCCAGATCTATCGAGATTATGATTAATCAATTAAAAGCAATTATTGATTTCAAGGAACCAGAAGTAGAAGTAGTTGTTGAGAAAGATACAGAAGAGAAGAAACCTGCCCGCAGTGCTTCCAGCACAGCTGATGCAGGCGGGGGATCTGATTTTGCTGATGTGTTAAAGACTCGAACTGACAGTTTAGATCTTTCTACTAGAACATTAAATGCTTTGACTGGCGCAAATATTCGAACACTTGGTGGACTTGCTAGAAAGAAGAGGGAAGATTTACTTGAAGTAGAAGGTATTGGTGAAAAAGGTATTTCAGAGATTAAGAAAGTGCTTGGTAAGTTTGGTTTAAATTTAAAAGATTAATATATGAGACACGGAAATAACAAAAGAAAATTTGGTAGAGTTAGAAAAGTCAGAACTGCTTTGATGAATTCTTTAGCACTCAATTTGATAGTGCGTGGAAAAATAAGAACTACAGAACCAAAAGCAAAAGAATTGCGACCGTTTATTGAAAAGCTTGTGACTGGTGCTCTAAAAGGAGATATGGCTACTCGTCGTTTGATAATTTCTAAATTAGCCAACCGACGTCCAGAGGTAAAGAAGCTTTTTGATGTGATTGCTCCAAAGTATAAAAACAGAAAAGGTGGATATACCAGAGTATTAAAATTAGGTACCAGAAAATCAGATGGCGCACCTATGGCGATAATCGAATTTGTATAATATTTACCATAAAAAAATGAAAACAAAAATGATTAAAAAAAAAGATATCAAAACAATAGACGCTCAGGGTAGGACTTTGGGTAGAGTTGCTAGTGAGGCGGCTATGTTTTTGATGGGTAAGACAAAAGCGACTTTTGAACGCAATCAATACTGTGGTTTTCCTGTGAAAATAGTAAATGCTTCAAAGCTTAGCATCACTACTAAAAAATTAGAGCAAATTTATCATACTCGATATTCAGGTATTCCTGGAGGTTTGCGTATTTTACCAGGTACAGAGACAGCTATGAAAAAAGGCTTAAAAGAATTGATAAAGCTTGCAGTTTACAAGATGTTGCCTTCAAATAAATTACGAAGAGAAATGATGAAGAATTTAAAAATAACTGACTAAATATGGATCCCGTTAGAAATAAACTTTCGGGAATTATAGTAAAATTATTAAATAATAAATTTCTAACGGGATGGATAAAGAAACAAAGAAAGAAAAATATATAGAAGCTGTAGGAAGACGAAAAACTTCAACTGCGCGAGTTCGTATTGTAGAATCTAGCAAAGGAAGTTTTGTTGTGAATGGAAAAGACGCGAAAGAATATTTTAAAACCGAAGGGGAACGTCGGCTTATTTTAGACCCCATGGTAAAAGGACAGAAGACAGGGGAAGGCAAGGTTGCCTTCAAATGGAATGTAGAGGTGCATGTTTCTGGTGGAGGAGTTCATAGTCAAGCAGAAGCCATCCGTCATGGACTTTCCCGCGCACTTACAGCATTTAATCCAGAAAATAGAGGTGAATTGAAAACTTTAGGATTTTTAAAACGCGATCCAAGAGCAAAAGAAAGACGCAAATTCGGTCTCAAAAAAGCCCGCAAAGCTCCTCAGTGGTCCAAACGATAATTCAAAAAATCCCCTTTCCGAAGGGGATTTTTTGTGCTAAAATGCTCTCATGTCAGACGAAGAAGTAAAGAAAGACGCTGAAAACATTGAACAAAAGGAGGACACCTCTGAAGTTTTAGAATTTGAATTCAATGAAGATGGCGAAGAGGATTTAAAAAAGACTTTAAAGAAATTTAGAGCTGATTTGAAACAGTGCCAGAAAGAAAACTACGAGCTTAACGCCACAAGTATGGAATATCTCCTCGGTTGGCAGAAAGAACGAGCTGAATTTGCTAATTATAAAAAGGGTGAGGATGATCGCAGGGCTATGTTTTCTGAATCAATGCGTGAGAGAATCTTAACTCGCTTTTTGACTGTGCTTGATAGTTTTAATATGGCTTTTGCAAACAAGGAAGCATGGGAGAAGGTGGATGAAAATTGGAGACGAGGTGTGGAGTATATCTACGGGCAGATGAGCACTGTTTTTGAAGAATATGGAGTAAAAGAAATAGGTGTCGTAGGCGAAATGTTTGATCCAAACATTCATCAATCTATAGAATTAGTCCAAGCAGATAAAAAAGAATTGAATCATACAGTCTCGCACGTAATCCAAAAAGGGTATAAACTAGGTGATAGGGTAATACGGGCCGCCCGAGTAAACGTTTTTGAGTACAATGAAAAAGCCGGAGAATAAAATTTGTGAGCATTGCAAACAAAACTTCACAATAAGCGAAGGCGAGCTTTCTTTATATGAAAAAGTTGGTATAGAATTACCCGTTTTGTGTTTTTTCTGCCGAGTAAAATTGCATTTGTCTTTTTGGATGTTTGGAAAGTTTCGCAAAGGTAAATCAGATCTTTCAGGCAAGAGTTTGATTACAGTTTTACCGGAAAAAACTAGATATCCTATATACACTCTACATGAGTGGCATAGCGACAAATGGGATGCTATGGATTATGGTATAGATTATGATGAGAAGGAGCCGTTTCTAAAGCAATTACAAGAATTACAAGAAAAAGTTCCTCATCCTCATCAAAATGGTGCAAACAACACAAATTGCGATTGGTGCGATGATGTTTGGAATTCAAAAAATTGTTACTTAGCCCGCTCAATGGAGACGTGTGAAGATTTGATGTACTCATATAGAAATTTATGGGTAAAAAATTCTATTGATGTAGTAATTTGCTTTAAAAGTGAAAAATGTTTTGATTCTGGTGAATGTCATAATTCATTCAAACTTTTTTACTCCAGACATTCTCGGGATTGTATAGATTCATTTTTTTTATATGATTGTCGAAATTGTCAGAACTGTTTTATGAGTTGGAATCTTCGCAATAAATCGTATTGTATAGAAAATGTGCAATATTCTAAAGAAGAATATGCAGAAAAATTAAAATCTTTTAATCTCGGTTCATATGAATCTGTGCAAGCTTTTAAAAAGCGTTTCGAAGAATTAGCTCAAAATGAAGTGGTGCATAGGCAGAATTTTAACTTCAAAAATTATAATTCTGATGGAGATTATATGGAGGATTGTAAAAATTGTCATAATTGTAACACTATCAATGAATCAGAGGATAGCTATAATTGTATTCGTGGGATGAGACATAAGTCAGATATTGATGCAAATGGAACTTGGTATGCAGAATTATGTGGAAATTGTTCTGGCTGTTTAAATGCTTATGCACTTAAGTATTGCAATTGGTCTACTTCCAGATATTCAGAATATTTAGATTTATGTATTGAGTGCGAATATTGTTTTGGATGTGTTGGCTTGAAAAAGAAAAAATATTGCATTTTAAATAAGCAATATACAAAAGAATCCTTCGATGAGTTGAGGACGCAAATAATTGCGGATATGAAAAAGAGGGGAGAATACGGTAAATTTTTACCTTATTCCATGAGCGCTGGTCCATTTAATTTTTCTACTAGTTCTTTATATTTTCCAGAAACAAAAAAAGAAGATATTTTAAAGCTTGGTGGCTATTGGGAAGATATTGATGAAAGTCACATAGAAGGTATGTCTACAAGTGAATTACCAGATGATATAAAAGATGTTTCCGACAGTATTATTACTAAGGCACTCATCTGCCCTGAAACTGGTTGGCGTTTTAATATCTCTAAAAATGAGTTAATTTTTTATAAAGCAAACAATATTCCACTTCCACGACTTCATTTTGATGTAAGAATAAAAAATAGTTTAAAATATTTAACTATTTTAAAATCATACTTTTATGTTTGTTTTTATTGCAAAAAAGACGTTGAAGCATATTATTTACCTGAATGGGGTTATAAAAAAATCGCTTGCGAGGAATGTTATAAGCAAAATATAGCTTAACACTATTTCGCGGTCGCGATAAAGTGTTATATGTAAAAATGAATCAAGAAACAAAAAATTGTAAAAACTGCAAAAAAGACTTTACGATAGAGTCGGAAGATTTTAATTTTTACGAAAAAATACAAGTTCCACCACCGACTTGGTGTACGAAATGTAGACAGCTTCGTCGGTATGCATGGAGAAATGAAAGGACTTTATATAGAAGAAACTGTGATCTTTGTGGAAAGAGTACAGTGACAATTTATTCTCCGAACAAACCATACAAAGTGTATTGCAATCCTTGTTGGTGGGGAGATGATTGGGATTTTTCCTCACATGGAAAAGACTTTGATTTTTTTAAAACATTTTTTGAACAATTTGCAGAATTACAGCGTGAAGTTCCTCGTATGGCTCTTTTAAATAAAAATAGTGTTAATTCTGAGTACACAAACCATTCCGGTGAAAATAAAAATACTTATCTTTCTTTTTCTGCTTTTGATGATGAAAATGTTATGTATGGTAGTTTTATTTTTAAGTCGCGTGATTGCATGGACTGCAATCGTATACAAGAAAAAGGGGAACGTCTATATGAGACTATTGATTCTCGTAAATGTTATCAATGTCAATATGGTATTTTTCTGAGAGATTGTTCTAGTTGCTTTTATTGTTACGATTGTCATGGCTGTAATGATTGTTTTATGTCTTCAAATTTACGAAACAAGAGTTATGTTTTTAGGAATAAACAATATACTAGAGAAGAATATTTAAAAAAGATGAAAGATATTGAATTATCTTCTTTTATTGTTCGTGAGGGATTAAATAAAGAATTTACAAATTTGATAGAGCAAGATGCTATTCATCGTTATGTGGCTAGTGAAAGAAATATCAACTCTATTGGGTCTTTGCTTTATGATTGTAAGAATGTCGCAAAATCTTTTGAATTATATAATGCAGAAAATTGTAAATATATTTATGGGAGTACTGATATTAAAGATTGTATGGATTGTTATCATTTAGGTTTTAATTCAGAACTTTGTTACGAGATTCAAGGAGCTGTACGTCTTTCTAATTGTAAATTCTGTCATCTTTGTTATGACAATATGAATATTACGTATTGTGATACTTGTCAAAACAGCCAGAATTTATTTGGTTGTGTCAGCGTTAAAAAGGGCGATTATATGATTTTTAATAAAAAATATTTGAAAGCTGATTATGAAATTTTAAAAGATAAAATAATTGAGCATATGAAGAAAACAGGGGAGTATGGAGAATTTTTTTCTCCTCAGATATCACCTGTTTGTTATAACGAAACTCAGGGAAATTTCTATATGCCGATGACTAAAGAAGAAGTCTTGGCTAAAGGTTGGCATTGGGAAGAAAATGTTCCAGGAACTTTTAGTAAAGAAACTATTTTGGCTGGGGCTATTCCTGACAAGATAGTAGATGTGCCAAATACTTATTTAAATGAAATATTTTCCTGCATAGATTGTTTAAAAAATTACAATATAACTAAAAATGAACTTTTGTTTTATAGAAAAGAAAATATTCCATTTCCAAGGCGTTGCCCAAATTGCCGTTATAAAAGGAGGTTTGATTTGCGTCCAAAAAGGGAATTGTGGCACAGACAATGTGTGTGTAATAAAGAAAATCATGGGCATGAAGGAAATTGTCAAAAAGAATTTGAGACATGCTATTCGCCAGATGAGGTTATAAAAGTTTACTGTGAAAGCTGTTATAATAAAGAAGTGTATTAAATATGAAAAGCGAAAACCGACAATGCCAAAACTGTAAAAAAGATTTCACGATAGAAGTGGAAGATTTTAATTTTTACGAAAAAATAAAAGTCCCTGCGCCGACTTTTTGTCCAGAATGTCGCCTTATTCGCCGTTTTGCTATAAGAAACGAAAGAGCGCTTTATAAAAGAAAGTGTGATTTATGTGGCGAAGAAAAGATATTAATTTATCCATCAGATAGCCCCTATAAAGTTTATTGTTTCAGTTGTTTTTATTCTGACGGATGGGATGGAGAAACTTATGGGTGTGATTATGATTTTTCTCGTCCATTTTTTGAACAATATAAAGAATTATTTGATAAAGTGCCTCGTCTTGGAACAATCAAGCAAGGTTTTAACACAAATAGTGAATACACAAACCGTGTGAGCGATTTGAAAAATTGTCATCTCATATTTGCTAGTAATCAAAATGAAAATTGTTATTACGGTGTTTCTTATTGGGGTTCAAAAGATTCGATGGATTGCTACAACATTCATAAATGTGAACGCTGTTATGAGTGTATAGACTGCTATGACAGCAATGGTCTCAAATATTCAAAGGAATGCAATAGTTGCATTGATTCTGTGTTTTTGCTTAATTGCCGAAATTGTCAGAATTGTTTCGGTTGCACTAATCTAAGGAATAAAAGTAACTGTATTTTTAATAAACAATATACTAAAGAAGAATATCAAATAAAACTTTCTGAATTTAAAATTTCAAACAGAAATGATTTAAAGAAAATCAAGAAGTTAGCGTTAGAAGAATCTTTAAAGCATATAGTGTCTAGTTTTATTGAATACCATTCGGTAAATTCTTCCGGTAATTGGATTAAAAGCTCAAAAAGTGTAAAGATGTCATTTAACTGCGATAACGTAGAAGATGGAAAATACTTGTTTGGTGTTATGGATGCAAAAGATTGCATGGATTACACTTATTGGGGGCTTCATAGCGAACTCATATATGAAACATGTAATTTGGGTAGACAATGCTCTTCTGTATTTTTTACAAATGAATCTTGGGATCAATTAATTCGAGCAGAATATTGCAATAACTGTTTTTCTTGTTCAGATTTGTTCGGATGTGTAGGGCTTCGTAAAAAGCAATATTGTATTTTTAATAAACAATATATTAAAGAAGAATACGAAAAATTAATACCAAAAATAAAAGAACAAATGAATTTGATGCCTTATATTGATTCTGGAGGCAGGATTTTCCGTTACGGGGAATATTTTACACCTGAGATGTTGCCTTTTGCCTATAATGAAACTATCGCTCAAGAATATTTTCCAAAGACAAAGGAAGAGGTGGAAAAAGAAGGATATAGATGGAAAGAAATGGAAAAAAAGAATTATACTCCGACGATCGTGTCTAAAGATTTGCCAGAAAGTATTGATTCTGTAGGTGATAATATTTTAAATGAAGTAATAGCTTGTGAACATGATGGTAAATGTAATCAGCAATGCACAACTGCATTTAAAATTACTCAAAATGAATTGCAATTTTACCGAACTTACAATATTCCTTTGCCGACATTATGTCCGAATTGCAGGCATTATGAAAGACTTTTAAAACGCCAGCCGATAAAACTTTGGCATCGTTCGTGTATGTGCGAACAAGATAATCATGGACACGTAGGTAATTGCCAAAATGAATTTGAAACGAGCTATGCTCCGGAGAATCCAGAAACAGTTTATTGTTTGGATTGTTATAGAAAAGAAGTGAATTAAATATTAATTACTTTACTTAACTAAAGTGGAATATAAAAAAGAAAACAAAATATGTCAGAACTGTAAAAAGGATTTTACTATAGAGCCGGATGATTTTGGATTTTATGAAAAGATAAAAGTTCCACCACCGACTTTTTGCTCACAGTGTAGACTGCAACGCAGGATGGTTTGGCGTAATGATTGGCATTTATTTAAGAAAAAAGATGCGCGAACAGGTGAAGAAATTTTTTCTTTTTTACCTGAAGAAAGTCCAGTGAAAATTTACGACAGGGATTATTGGATTTCTGATGCTTGGGATCCGATGGAATACGGTCGGGAATATGATTTTTCTCGTCCATTTTTTGAACAATTTAAAGAATTGCTTTATACAGTTCCACTCCCAGCTCATTCCATGTTTGATATAGTGAATTGTCAGTATTGTACCAATGCAAATAATATAAAAGGCTGTTATTTAGTTCGGGGAGCATCTTTTACAGAAGATTCTGCATATTTGATTTGGGATCAAGAATCCAAACAATGTCTTGATAGTCATATGACGAATAAGTGTGAGTTAAGTTATGGAAATGTAGACACATCTACTTGTTATAGAACTTTTTTCTCAGTTGATTGTGAAAGCTCTCAAGAATTAACTTTATGTAAAGATTGCGTTGGGTGCAATAGCTGTATTGCTTCGACTAGTTTACGAAATAAATCATATTGTATTTTTAATGTTCAATATACGAGAGAAGAATATTTGGAGAAGTTAAAGTCTTTTAATTTAGGTTCAAATGAGGCTTTTCAAGAATTAAAATCCAAAGCATACAAACATTGGATGAAATATCCACAGAAATTTATTCATAGTCGCCAAAATGTAAATGTTTCTGGAGATTATATTTATGAATCAAAAAATGCTCATGATTGTTATCGGGTAAGGGGATTGGAAGACTGTAAATTTATACAGAATATTTTAGTTGGTCCTGCTAAAGATTGTTATGATTATGCAAATTTCGGTGACAATGCAGAACTCATTTATGAATCATTAATAGCTGGGCAGGGAGTATATAATGTTAAATTTTCCACTCAGACAGTCTCTAATATAAAAAATCTGACATATTGTGTATTTTGTTTCCCATCAAATTCAGATTTATTTGGTTGTGTTTCTTTACGCAATAAACAATATTGTATTTTCAATAAACAATATACAAAAGAAGAATACGAAAAACTAGTACCGAAAATAATAAAACATATGAATGAGATGCCATATATAGATAAAAATGGGAGAGTTTATAAATATGGTGAATACTTTCCAAGTGAATTAACTTATTTTCCATATAAAGCAACTGCTTCCTATGAATGGTTTCCACTTGGTGAAAAAGAAGCTAAAGAAAAAGGATTTTTGTGGTATGAAATTGCAAGGCAAAATCATAAAATTACTTTAAATAATAAAGACATTCCGGATAATATTAAAGATGTAGATGAAAATATTTTTAATCAAGTTATAGAATGTGTTCACAGAGAATCTTGCGAGCATGAATGCACTGGTGCTTTTCGTGTAATCAAGATGGAATTGGATTTTTTGAAAAGAATGAATCTTCCTTTACCTCGTTTATGCACAAATTGTCGGCATTATGAACGTCTATTACTCCGAAATTCTCCAACTTTTTATAAAAGAGAATGCATGTGCGAAAAGAAAAATCATTTTCATGGGGCTGAAAAATGCAAGATAGAATTTGAAACGAGCTATGCTCCCGAAAGGTCAGAGATAGTTTATTGCGAAAAATGTTATCAGCAGGAGGTGTACTAAATAAATACTTTATTAAACTAAATTACTTTAGTTAAGTAAAGTAGAATAAAAAAATGGAATATAAAACAGAAAATAGAATATGCAGGAATTGCAAAAAAGAATTTTTGATAGATTCGGAAGATTTTAATTTTTACGAAAAAATGAAAGTGCCGGCGCCGAAAGTTTGTCCGGACTGTCGTTTCAAAATGCGCGCGATGTTTAGAAATGAAACCACCCTTTATTCCGGATGTAAATGCGGGCTTTGTGGAAAAGGGATTATCTCAATGTATAATCCAAAATCTCTTTATTCTACATATTGTTATGATTGTTATCACTCTGAAAAATGGGAGTCAAAAGATTACGCAAAAGATTACGACGAAAATCGTCCTTTTATTGAACAATTTAAAGAACTTTTAATAAAAGTTCCTAAAATTAATTTAGGTATTTCTCCCAGTGATGGTGAAAATATTAATAGTGAATATGCAAATTCTGCAAGCGGCTGCAAGAATTGTTATTTGATTTTTAATTCCAGTTTATCTGAAGATATTTTTTATTCCAAGGGGTTAAAGAATTCTAAAGATTCTTCTGATTTATATTTTTGTAAAAATATTGAGCGCTGTTATGAGTGTGTGAATGTCCACCAATCTTCCGGAATTCTTTGGGGTCAGAATGTAAATGGCTCTGTGGATTCTCAATTTATTTTAAATTGTCGTGGTCTTTTAAATTGTTTTGGTTGTGTAAATTTAAATAATAAATCTTATTATTTCTTAAATAAACCACTTTCACAAATTGAATACAAGAAAAAGGTGAGTGAAATCTTGGGCAGTTATGAAAAAACGCAAGAGTTTAAAAAACAATTTGAGAAATTTATTATAGATTTTCCAATGCGTGAAAATAATAATATAAAAACTGTGAATTCCACTGGGGATTATTTATTTGAATGTAAAAACGTGAAAGATTCTTTTGAAGCTTTTAATGCAGAAAATTGTCGATATCTATTATATTCCAAGGGAGCTAAAGATTCCATGGGGACTATTGGTTATGGCACTCAGTCAGAAAATCTGCTTGAAGTAGTATCTACTGGGCATTCAAGCAACATTATCGGTTCTTTTATGACACATTATTCACAAGATATTTTATATGGATTTTTTCTTACAAATTGTAAAGATTGTATCGGTTGTGATTCCTTGAAAAATGGTAAATACTGTATTTTAAATAAGCAATATTCAAAAGAAGATTATGAAAAGCTTCGTGAGAAAATTATTAATGAATTAAAAGAAAAAGATCTATACGGTCTTATGATGCAACAGGAACTTGCGTTATTTGCATATAATGAAACAGTCGCACAAGATAATATGCCATTAACTAAAAAAGAAGCCTTAGCCCAAGGTTTTCACTGGGAAGATGATATTCAAAAAACGGAAGGGAAGGAAACAATGAAACTTGAAGATATGCCGGATCATATAAAAGATATTAAAGATTCAATAATAAATGAAATTCTGAGATGTATGGATTGCAATAGAAATTATAAAATTATTCCTCAAGAACTTCTATTTTACAGAAAAATGAATATTCCTGTACCTAGAAGATGTTTTTTCTGTCGACATCACGATCGCATTACTCGACGAGGTCCATTTAAATTGTGGAAAAGAAATTGCGATAAGTGTAAGAAAGAAATTAGAACAAATTATGCACCTGAAAGACCAGAGATAGTGTATTGTGAAAAATGTTATCAGCAGGAGGTGTATTAGAAACTCGTTTTTAAGTTTCTATTTCCCAAAAGTTTCGAATAAAAACTTTTTTGTATCTTCGTCTACAAATTCTGTGACGATGATCATCATCTCTGTCGTCAGACCTAAATCTTTTTTTATGTTTGTGAATAAGTGTTCAAAAGGGAATGGGGAAATCCAAGTAGAATTTTTTAAACAAATGAAGCCAGCTTTTTTTAGGAGGTAGCGCAAGCTTTCACGTTCGCTTTTTCTTTCTTCCGGAAGATCTAATAAAATAATTCTCCAAAATCCATCCCAAGTGGTATTTACCAAAGTTGTGTTGCTGTCTAATTTTAGGCTATGCATTTTCTTTTTGCCTTCTTTAGTTAGGCGAGCGTATTCGTTTTGGGTAGAGGAAATTTGCTCTATTAGACCGGCTTCCTTAAGTCCTTTTAAAGAGCGTGTAATCGCGTAATTATCACGAGATAGCGCTTTAGGCGCTATCTGAGCGCCTAAAGCGCTATCTCGAAGCTCGGGTAGGGAAATGGCTGTTTTTTCGCCTAAAATGCTTAATATTTTGTCTGAATAATGTAATTTTTGTATTTTTCTTGACATGCTTATATCTTATAATATATACTAGTTTTTGACAAGTATTTCGTGGTCACGAAAAACTTGCTAAAAATTTAAGTTAAGTATATAATTGTTTTAGTTCATTAAAATTAATCTTTTTATAAAGCAATCTATCTGGGCAAGCTTGCCCAGCGAACTGCTCGTCGCTCAAGAAAATAATAAATGGAATACCATTTTTATTTTCTAAGCTCCTGCGCAAGGCTTTCTAAAAAGATCAATTTTAATTTACACATTATAAGTTTAATAAAAAAGTTATGTCAAAAATTATAGGTATAGATTTGGGTACAACAAATTCGGCAGTCGCTTTCATCGAAGGAGGAGCTCCGAAAATTATAGAAAATATTGAAGGTAATCGCACAACTCCTTCGGTAGTTGCCACTGCGAAAAATGGCGACCGTATCGTCGGACTTTTAGCAAAGAGACAAGCTATAACAAATCCAGAAAATACAATTGCAGAAATAAAGCGTTTGATGGGTCACAGATTTGATGATCCGGAAGTGCAGAAAGATCGCGCAACTGCTCCTTTTAAAATAGAAGCTGGTGATGGAGGTGGAGCAAAAGTAAAAATGATGGATAAGTTTTTCCGACCAGAAGAAATTTCTGCGATGATTTTACAAAAAATAAAAACAGATGTGGAAGCAAAGCTCGGTGAAAAGATTACAGAGGCTGTCATCACTGTGCCAGCATATTTTAATGATGCGCAAAGAAAAGCAACCAAGGATGCCGGAGCTATTGCCGGACTCGATGTAAAAAGAATTATCAATGAGCCTACGGCTGCTGCTCTCGCTTATGGTTTTGATAAAAAGAAAAATGAGAAAATTGTGGTTTATGATTTCGGTGGAGGAACTTTCGACGTGTCTGTGCTTGAAATCGGTGGTGATGTCATAGAAGTAAAGTCCATAGATGGAGACAGCCACATGGGTGGAGGTGATATTGATAGAAAAATAGTAAAATGGATTGCTGAAGAATATAAAAAAGAGTCCGGTATTGATGTTACAAAAGATCCGCTCGCGCATCAGAGACTCCGAGAAGCTGCTGAGAAAGCAAAACACGAACTTTCCACAACCATGGAAGCAGAAATAAATATTCCATTCATCACTTCTGATGCTGGTGGTCCAAAACATCTTTTGATGAAAATGTCTCGAGCTACTTTGGAATCTCTCACAAAAGATTTGATTGATCGTTCTATTGAAATCACTAAAAGAGCACTCGCGGCTTCACCATTTAAGATGAATGAAATAAATGAAATCATTATGGTGGGAGGACAGACTAGAATGCCAGCGATAGTGCAAGCGGTAAAAAATCTTTTTGGTAAAGAACCAAATATGTCTATCAATCCTGACGAAGTGGTGGCCCTCGGTGCAGCTGTGCAGGCTGGAGTGCTTGCTGGAGATGTGCGAGACGTTCTCTTGCTTGACGTTATTCCGCTTTCTCTCGGAATTGAAACTCTTGGCGGAGTGGCAACAAAATTAGTTGAAAGAAATACCACCATTCCATCGAGTAAGTCTCAAGTATTTTCTACGGCTGCCGACAATCAGACTTCTGTAGAAATACATATAGTGCAAGGTGAGCGTCCTATGGCTTCTGACAACAGATCTCTCGGCCGATTTATCTTGGACGGAGTTCCACCATCACCCAGGGGCATGCCTCAGATTGAAGTTTCTTTTGATGTGGATGCAAACGGAATCTTGAATGTTGCTGCGAAAGATAAAGCTTCTGGTAAAACTCAATCCATCAAGATTGAAGCAAGTTCCGGACTAAAAGATGAAGAAATCAAAAAGATGCAGAAAGATGCGGAACTAAATGCCACTGAAGATAAAAAGAAAAAAGAAGTGGTGGACATAAAAAATACTGCGGAGATGATTATTTACACTGCCGAAAAAGCATTGAAAGATAATGAAGCAAAAATCCCGGCGGAATTGAAAGACGGTGTGAATGCGAAAATCACTGCGCTTCGTGGAGTAAAAGACGGCACCGATGCTGAAGCTATTAAGAAAGCGACAGAAGAGCTTTCTGCTGAAATGTCTAAAATAGGTGAGGCGATACAAAAAGCTGGCGCTACTCCTCAATCTCCAAAAACTCCTGAAGAACAAAATCCAGAAGTAAAAGACGCAGGGCCGGAAGGTGAAACACCAAAGAAGTAATAAAATCTTTATGGAAAATAAGATAAAACCATTTGGCAAATGTACTAAATGCGGGCGACCCACAATGGAGGTTTCCTTAATAAATACGAGGTGTATTTTAAAGTTCAAAAAGCAAAATAAGAAAAATATAATTGAAAGATGTACTGGAACATATCGAAGCATGGTAGGAATTAGTGACTGTAAAGAATGTTCTACTTGTTATGGTAAACAAGAGAAATGTAGTACGTGTTATGATATAGGATGGGTTTCAAGTAGAAATTAATATGAAAATAAATATAGCAATAACGATATCGGTGCTTACATTAATACTGGGTTTTGTTACAAAACAAGTTTACTTATGGATTCCATTAACTGTTTTAATTGCAGGACTGATTGATATGTTTTCTCGTCAATGGGTTGCGTCAGACAGACTTGGTTCTTCAATAAATTTAAGCATGTTTTTGAAATCTCTTTGTTCTTTAGCTGTTTTATATGTTTTGATTGGCCAAATAATCTGTTTGGGTTTAGTTGTTTGGTGGTTTATCTAATGTTATAGGTAATATTTTACCGTCGAGAATGGTTCTTAGTAAAAAATGAGAACTAATAAAAATTGTAAAATTTTTTTTAGTTTTTGCAATAATTTGAGATAAAAGTGTTATAATAATAGTTATGGGATATTATAATGGTGGTCCTAGTTTTAATTCTAGATGGGAATTTTGGCTTGGAGTTATAATTCTTGGGTTTTTTTGGATTTGGCTTTTTTATCATATTAATTAATTTAGAAATCAATGCCTGAAAAAGATGAAAATGGAATAAGTTTGGACATATTGAAACATGTTGAAGACTTGTCAAATGAAGTAAATAAATTAATGGCTTCGCGTGCTAAAGCTGTATTTCGAAGATACCCTGTCACTTTTGCACTATTAATACTTTTTGGTGTGACAGCTGTGCATGAAGCATTAAAAGGATTAATGAAAGATTTCGGATTACTAGATATAAATCCTTGGTATTTATTTGTGGCTGGGTTGGTAATTCTCACAATTACTGGAACTTTATATAAAAAACTAGATAAATAACTTTTTAGAAAGATAAGCCCCCAGATATGTCTAGGCATATCTGGGGGCTTTTTCTTGTTTATGGATTATAGTATATATAAATTTTTTAGTATAATAAAATTATGGAGAAAGATTTTAATAGATGGAATGAATTAAAGAAAAAAATAGATGTTCGTAATCCAATATATGTATCTGAAAGAGATGTATGGTTCTGTTCTGTTGGTTTAAATGTTGGAAGTGAACAGAGTGGCAAACATGAACTTTTTGAACGTCCAGTTTTAGTTATTAAAAAAATTACAGCAAATACCTTTATTGGCGTGCCTTTGACTTCAAATAAAAAGAAGGGTTCTTGGTATGTGGAAATAGAATCTACTAATTCATCAGCAATTATTTCTCAAATAAAATTATTTGATACAAGACGACTTGCTCGTAAAATAAAAGTTATTTCTATGGAAGAATTTGAAATAATAAAAGATAAATTAAAAAAGTTTATATAAACAACGAAACCCCCTTGCGGGGGTTTCTCGGAGGCCGAAGCCAAAGTTACCTTTATACTAGCAAATACAAAAAATATGTCAAGTATATTAGCAAAAAGAGCCTTTTTATTGTAAAATAGTAACTATATGGAATTGCCAGAAATACCTGCAAATAAAGAGA